>OCVR010003419.1_pt1 | contig 11222 bp, 8 predicted proteins | sample 1539091 | NCBI WGS metagenome assembly OCVR01 (sample SAMEA3355530, study PRJEB22509) | marine metagenome | biome: marine; feature: coastal ocean; material: water | place: USA | collected 2010-08-07 | depth 16 m | reverse complement strand
GAACTTCCAATAATGGGAAGAACTCAAAGTTGGGATAATGCATGGGATGTTAAAGCAATGTCTCAATACAATACTATTACATCATTATCAGAATCCCCTGTTCAAGAAGGAATTATTTGGGCTGGAACAGATGATGGATTTATTCAAGTTACTAATAATGGAGGAAGTACATGGAAATCAATACCAGTTACTAAATTAGGCATACCTGAAAGATCATTTGTAAATGATATAAAGGCAGATTTATATGACCCAAATACTGTTTACGTTTCATTAGATAATCATAAAGAGGGTGATTATTCACCATATTTATTTAAAAGTAGTGATCTTGGAGAATCATGGGAGTCTATTTCAAACAATATACCCGATAGAACATTAGTTTGGAGATTTGTTCAGGATCATATCAAGAAAGATTTATTTTTCTTAGCAACTGAGTATGGAATTTATACTTCATTAAATGCTGGTAAAAATTGGCAAAAACTTCCTGGAAGTCCTACAATTTCTTTTAAAGATATAGTAATTCAGGAAAGAGAAAATGATTTAATTGGTGCATCATTTGGTAGAGGTTTCTTTGTTCTAGATGATTTTAGTGCACTTAGGGAAATGTCTGAAGATAATTTATCTAAAAAAGGAAAATTGTTCGAACCTAGAGATGCAAAACTATATAAGCCTAGAAATTCATATGGAAATACAGGCGCACAATTTTATGTTGCTAAAAACCCTGAATATGGTGCAGTATTTACCTATCATTTAAAAGATATGCCTAAGACTTCTAAGTCCAAAAGAATTCAATCTGAGAGGAAACTTAATTCTGATAAAAAGGATGTACCATTCCCTGGTTATGATGCAATTTCTAAGGAAATGAATGAAAAACCTGCTAGTATTATTCTTACAATTAAAGATTCAGAAGGTAATCACATCAGAAATGTTAAGAAAAATGCTTCAAATGGTTCTGGTAGAATTGCTTGGAATCTTAGACATAAAAGCTATTTTCCAGTAAGAGCAGGTAGTTCAGGTCCAAGATGGGGGTATTTTAACCCTTCAGGTCCTTATGTAACTCCAGGTGAGTATCATGCTGAATTTTATCTTGAAAATAATGGATCAGTTGAAAAATTAGATGGTCCAATTTCTTTTAATGTTAAACCATTAAGAAAAGGTACTCTTGAAGGTGCTTCCTATGATGATTATAACTCTTTTAGAACTAGAGTTTCAAACTTATATATTGAAATGTCTAAATATCAGGATGAATTTAACATGATGAAAACTAAGATTGAGCTATTAGATAAAGCATCTTTACAATTAGAAACTTTCTCTCCAGAAATAATGAAGAAAATTTCTGATTTTAAAACAAAATATAATGCTTTTGATTCTGAAACTGATGGTAATCCAGCTAAAGCTGAAATAGGAGAGTGGGATAAACCTTCAATTTCAATGAGAATGCAAATTGCTATGCAAGGCCTTTCAACATCATACGGTCCAACAGACCTTAATAAATCAAATCTAGATATAGCTGAAAAGTTATTTGACAAGCTAGCTCTAGATGTTAAGATGTTTAAGTCTGAACTTGAATCACTTGAGAATGAGGTTAAAGAACTAAACCCTCCTCATCTTTCAGGAAGTGGTATTAATTAGACGCGAATTGATTAAGTTCAAAGCATTCTAATTTAAAATACTTAACAGAAGATAAAAGGTGGTCAAAAATATCAGAGGTTAATGCTTCGTATTTTGTCCACTCTTTGTCTTTTGAAAACGCATAGATTTGAATTGGAATCCCTTGAGATGTAGGTTCTAGTTGTCTACACATCATAGTTAATTCGTCGTTAGTCATAGGGTGAACTTTTAGATATTCCTCTATATAAATTCTAAAAACACCAAGGTTAGTTAAATTTCTTCCATTTAAGAGCATTGACTTGTCTGCGTTGTTATTTTTATTGTATGAGTCTATCTCTTCTGTTTTTAGCTTTAAGTACTTAGATATTAATTTAACATTTTTAAGTTCATCTATCTCATTATCCTCTAAAAAACGAATAGAGCTTGGTTTTATTAATAGTGATCTTTTAATTCTTCTTCCTTTAGACTCTTCCATTCCTCTCCAATTTACAAATGAGTCAGAAACTAATTTATATGTAGGTATGGTAGTTATTGTATTATCAAAGTTTTGAACCTTAACAGTAGAAAGATTTACCTCAACTACAGTTCCGTCAGCGTTAGATCCGGTCATTGTAATCCAATCTCCAATTCTTACAGTATCGTTTACTGTAATTTGAATACTTGATACAAAACCAAGAATGGTATCTCTAAATACAAGTATAATTATAGCAGATAAAGCACCAAGGGAAGCTAAAAATGTTCCAACCTCTCTCCCGGTTAGCACTGATAATATTAAAATTATACCTATAAACCATAGAAAAATCATAACTACTTGAATATAACTATCAATAGGAATATGTTTTAGGGAAGAGCTAAGTTTAAAATAATCTTTTACAGAGCTAAGAATAGATTTAACTGTAACTAAAAACAGTACTATAGTCAAAGCTTCAATAACTATAATTAAATTTTCGGTGTATGTTGGAACAATCCAATAAAGAAAAAACAATGAAGGTATATAAGATAAAAGCCTGGGTACTCTGTTTTTTAACATTAAATCATCAAAAGGAGATGCAGTAGATTTAGCAATTCTTTTAAAAAATGATAAAATTATTTTTCTAGTAAAAAAATTTATGGTTAATACTACAAGGGTTGCGCATACAATAATAAGGCCTGAAGTAATTAGACTAGAAAGGTTATTGTTTATGCCGTAATTTGATAAAAACTTAATTATTTCTTCTTTATACATGGTACAAAAGTAAAAAACCCACCAATAAGGTGGGTTTTTTTAGTAATAAATTTTAAAGTTAGTTATGAATAGATACTAACTCAAGTTGACCACCATTTTGATGTTCACTAGCAGCACCTAGTCCTTCAAGTAATTTTTGACCTTTAAAACTAGATTGCATTTTTTGCCATCCTTCAGTATTATCTGCACCCTCTACACCAATATTAAAGAACATGTGAGTGATATCACCATAGGCGTTTTCAGTTCTCTCATAAATTCTTGAAAGCGCCCACCATCTGTGATTTCCTTTAAGAATTTCTTTTTCAATTAAAGGTTTATAAACTTCTGATTCATAGGATTCAAAATCATCTGATTTTGAAATTGTACCAAGAATACTCATTTTATCGCCTGGCTTAAGATCACCACCTGACCAAATAGTTTGATCAACACCTACTAGATGGTAATTTCTTCTTTCATTACTTTCTGAACCAACTGAATTCAAATATCTTGTAACAGCACGTTTAGACATTTTACCCTTATGAGCCTCAATTGCAAGATCTAACCATGCGCCTGATTCCCAACTAGCATTGTAAGCATCTAATTGTTCCTTGCTTGAGAGTCCAGTAATTATAAAGAAATCAGCAACACTTTCTCCATCATCATTAGTTTGAACAACTTTAAATACTGCTTGTAAGTCTTGAATACCTCTTTCAATTGCTAAATCATGAACTGGTCCAAAAAACTCTTCAAGTTGAAGATATTGATCTTCCATTCCATCCTTAATATCAACAGCACTTAAAATTGTGTATTGAGCTGATGCACTAATTGTAAAAACTAATGCCAATAATAATAATTGTAATTTTTTCATTTTATTTAATTTTTAAGTTAATAATTTTTAGTAAGCAAATACACATGTGTATTCCTCACTATCCTGCATATCTCTTGATGACTCAATACCTTCCCATAGTTTATCCCATTTAAAGCCAGACATACCTTCAAATTCTACATCTGAATTACCCATTAAGTTCCATGCAAAATGTGTAAATCCTTCAAAAGCATTATCAGTTTTATCTATCACTTCCACAAGAGCCCAATGTCTTAATCTTCCATTTAGAATATTTTTCTCTGCAATTGGCTTCCAAACCTTACTCTCATAATTCTCAAAATCATCATTTTTTTTATTCATGAGATTAAGTGTTGCTTTATCACCAGGTTTGACATCTCCTCCAGCAACTATTGTTTGATCAACTATTTTAAGTGTATAGTTTCTTCTTTCTCTACTTTCAGATCCAGTACCTTCCATCATTCTCTTAATAGATCTTTTTGACATCTTACCCTTATACACTTTTTGAGCTAATGCTTCACTATCAAAATATTTTTCTAAGTTTTCCATTGAATTAAAAATATCAAAGATTAGATATTCATTATTTTCTGGTTGATCTCCTTCTTGAGGAGTTCTTTTCCAAACAGACCATCCTGCTTGAAGACCTTGATCAATTGCTTCTTGATGAATGGCTGACCAAAATTCTTCAAGTTTTAAATAATCTTCTTCAGCACCTTCATTAAGGTCAACAGCAGACATTATTGCATATTGTGCATTAAGTGAGAAGCTGAATAATAATATAAATGTTAATAATAAATTTTTCATTATAAATTGTTTAAAGTTATTTGTTAAGTCATAAATATAAGAAAAAACAGACCTTTTAAAAGTAAGTTTTTATTGTTAGGGTAAATATTATGTTATTTTTACAATAAGATGGAGCCACAAACTATAAGTAAATTAATTCCTGTTATATTTCTATTAATACTAGGAATTATTGAATCTTTTGGTGGCCTATATTTTAATGATAGAAGATCAAAAGATGATTTAACTATTGAATTAATATGTTTAACTATCCTTCCAACATTAATTCAGCCTGCTATTTTAGCTTTTGTTCTATTTGTAATGGATACATGGTTTTCTGTCTATGAAAATCTTTTTATTAATTCATTTTTTTTGTGGCATGTCCTAGCTTTTTTAATACTTGATGATCTTACTCAGTATTTATGGCATAGACTTTCACATGAAAATGCATTTATGTGGAAACTTCATAGACCTCATCATGTTATTGAAGAAATGGGTGTTTTGGTTACCTATAGAAATGCTTTTTTATATTACGCTTTTATGCCAGGAATATGGTTTTCAGGTATCCTAATATTCCTAGGAATGACAGAGGTTTTCCTCTATTATCTTCCAATTAAAGTTACTGTAATATTGCTAGCTCATAGTGAAATAAAATGGGATAGATTTTTATATAAATACAAAATTTTACATCCATTAGCTTGGATTGTAGAGAGAACTATTTCAACTCCTTGTACTCATTATGCTCATCATGGTTTAACTTCTGAGGATGGCATTTCAAATCCAAATGGTAACTATGGAAACCTATTGTTTTTTTGGGATGTTTTGTTTGGGACAGCCAAGATTACTAGAAAATACCCTTCAACATTTGGAGCATGGAATAAAATGAAAGAGCCTTGGTATGTTCAATTATTTTTTCCTTTAATTAAATCTAAAGATCCTAGAAGTGAACTTCATTCAATAAAAACTGATATAGATTATGATCCGTCCAAAGACTATAAGGATTTTAGCGAATAAAAATGATAATAACATTTATTAATAATACTATATGAAAAAAGCCTATTTAGTTTCAATAACACTAGCAACTATTTTATTAGTTGGTTTTAATACAGAATTCAAAAAATCAAAACAATGTGATATAACTCCAGTAGATGGAACTGATAACTTTTGGGCAGAATATTTGGGACATGACCAAACTGTAGATTTTTGGCCAGATAAATATGTAAATTACTGGGCAGTTGTTGTTAATCAAAAGGACTTTCCAAATGTTGGATTTAAAATTCAAGGAGAATTTCCAGAGGCAAGATATTTTAGTTATAATGTTTATGGAAAAGACAGAAATTCCACCGCATCTATATTCGATACACAAATAAAAGCTGAAAATTGTTCTGAAAATCCATTCAAAAATGAAGAAAAACAAACTTCAGTAGATAAAAATCTTTATACTCTTTTTGTAGTTCCAGAGTCAGTTTCTGAATTTGACACGAACGATAATGTACTGAAATTTATAGAAGGCGAAGAAGAAATCGGTATAATTCTAAGATATTACCTTCCAGCTGGAGGAGACCTAGCTGGAGTAGATTTACCCAAGATTGAAGTATTCGATTTAGACTCAAAAGAGTCCGTAACGATACCAAAAACTAGTAATTTATTAATTACAACTCCACAAATACTAAACAGAATTAATACTGCGTATTCTCTACAAATAGATAATAATGTTCGCTTTTATCGAGGTGATCCAACTGGACTTTATCCAAATGAAGACAACCAATATGTCCGTACTTTTTTAAATTACGACGACGACGATGTTTATGTAATTAGGTGGAAAGCGCCAACCTTTCCAAAAAACAGTTCAGAATTTGAAAGTGCTGAGGTTCGTTATTCTTCAATGAATTTAGGAGATAACATTACCAATAATTTTGATGGAATTTACGACACCCAATACAAACTAGATAAAGATGGCTTTGTAACTCTTGTGATTGCGGATGAAATACCCGAACTAAGAGAAAAAGCAGAAATTGCAGGATATAATTTTATGCCTTGGACTTTACCAGGGAACAAAGGGTATCTAATTTATCGTAACCTTTTAACAAAAGGAGGAAATACTGCTCCTTATTCATTAAACAAAACTCCTATGCCTAATTTTACAACAAACCGATCCCATTTAATATCCCACGACGCAAAAAAATACATTGGAGCTTATGCGCCTACTGGCCTTCGGATGACTAAAGATGAATATTTATCTGATTTTGGAGGTTTTAATGACAAGTTCAGAGAGTAAAAATTAAATAATATATCTCTCTTCATTGTTATACAACTAATTTTTAGGACCTCTTAAATGAATTATTAATCCATTTAAGAAATTACGTAACAACTGATCGCCACATTTTATATAGTTTTTATGATTTTCGTTTCTAAATACTGCTCCAAGTTCTGATTTAGAGATCTTGAAATCAACTAGTTTGCAAATTTCAACTATTTCTTCATCACGTAACTTATGAGCTACACGTAGTTTTTTGAAAATATCATTATTTGTTAACCCCATAACATTCTTTTTTATATTATTAATTATTCTGAAATTTCAGATAACTCAAACCATCTTAGTGTTTTTAATTCCAGTTCTTTTTCTATTAATCCAAGTTCAATTGAAAGATCTTCAATCTCTTTTACACTAAGGCTATCTTTTGTAAAATGATTTTGAATTTCTTTTTTCTTAATTTCAATTTTTTTTATCTCTAATTCTATTTTTTTAAATTCTTTTTGCTGTTTGTAGCTAAATCCAACTTTGTCTGTATTATCTTTTTGATATATTTTTTCTTTTTTATTGATCCTTATTGATTCCTTATTTTCTTGAACTCGAGAATCTTCATATACTCTATAATCGGAATAATTACCAGGGAAATCATCAACAATCCCTCCTCCTTTGAAAATAAATAAATGATCTACAATTTTATCCATAAAGTATCTATCATGAGAGACAACTATTAAGCAACCTGGAAAATCTAATAGAAAATTTTCAAGTACATTCAGTGTAATTATGTCTAAATCATTAGTAGGTTCATCAAGAATTAAGAAGTTCGGATTTTGAATCAAAACTGTACAAAGGTATAGACGTTTGCGCTCACCTCCACTAAGTTTATTAACGAAATCGTATTGTTTTTTACGATCAAATAAGAAACGCTCTAATAATTGTTGAGCAGATATTTTGCGACCTTTTTTTAATGGAATATAATCTCCATATTCTTTAATTACATCAATAACTTTTTGTTCTTCCTTTACAGAAATCCCTTCTTGAGTATAGTAACCAAATTTTAAAGTTTCTCCCCAAACAATCTTACCTGAATCTACATTGTCATTTGAAGTCAATAGGTTTAAAAATGTAGATTTTCCTGTACCATTTTTGCCAATTATTCCAATTCGTTCATTTCTTTGAAACGTATAATTAAAACTGTTTAATATAATTTTTTCATCAAATGATTTTTGAACTTTGTGCATTTCAATCATCTTGCTTCCTAACCTTTCCATATTTATTTCAAGCTGAACTTGGTGGTCGTTTCTTCTTTGACTTGCTTTTTCTTTTATTATTTTAAAATCCTCTATTCTAGATTTTGATTTTGTAGTCCTTGCTTTTGGTTGTTTTCGCATCCATTCCAATTCTTTTTTAAAATGTATCTTATTTTTATGTGCTTCAACGTTTTGCTGTGCAATTCGAGCTTCTCTTTTTTCAAGGTAGTATGAGTAATTTCCTCTATAAGTATAGAGTTTACCATTATCTAGTTCAATTATCTCATTACAAATTCTTTCTAAGAAATATCGATCATGAGTAACCATTAATAATGAGATTTTCTCTTTCGAAAAATAATCTTCTAACCATTCTATCATTTCTAAATCAATGTGGTTAGTCGGCTCATCTAAGATTAATAACTCTGGTTCTTTTAGTAGTGCATTACATAAAGCTAATCTTTTGATTTGCCCACCTGATAAACTTCCTACTTTCGCATCTAAATCATTAAGCTTTAACTTAAATAAAATTTTCTTGTATTGTTTTTCATAATCCCAAGCTTGAGTTTGATCCATTGCCTCAAATGCTTTTTGATAACCTTCTTGGTCATCTAGATTCTCCAGGGCTTTATCGTACTGAGCAATAATTTTAAGAGTAGGGTTTTCAGCTTTTAATATGCTTTCTTCTACTGTTAAATTGGGATTTAAATTTGGCTCTTGTGGAAGGTAAGCTATTTGAGTTCCTTTTCTGAAAATTACATTTCCGCTGTCAGGTTTATCTTTTCCTACAATTATATCTAAAATAGAAGTTTTTCCACTTCCATTTTTTGCAATTAATGCTATTTTCTGTCCTTTATTTATGCCAAATGAAATAGATTTAAATAGTACTTTTTCTCCATACGATTTAGAAATATCTTCTACAGAAAGTAAGTTCATAAAAATTCTATTAATTACAAGATTATCAAAAATACGCAATCAAAAATGATTTGTATTTAGAGCTTATTCATGTTTAGCTCTAGAATTTAGTTATTACTGGGGTTTTTTATAATTGCACTAATCAATGATGTTAGACTATTTAAATCTCGATAATCCATAACTTCAACTGGAGAGTGAGAATATCTGCCGGGCCAAGATAATGGAATTGATGGGATTCCATAACCAAGGAATGCCTGCCCATCTGTTCCTCCTGCAGTCATTCCATATTGGACTTTGATTTCATTTTTGTTTGCAATAGTTTGAATTTTTTTTAAATTTTTCCTGCTTAAAAAGTTAATACTTTCTAATACTCTAATTACTGCACCATCACCCAATGGAGAGTTTGCAAAAGATTCATCGGAGTAGGGGTCATCTGATGAAACATATGTGTCTATTGGGTAAACTGTGCTTATGTCGGTAAGGTTTTTTGCAGCAAACGTAGAACCGATTAAACCAGCTTCTTCAGCAACTGACCAAATAAAAGTAACTCGTTGATTTAATTCATTGGGATTTAAATCTTTTAAACTTTTAAGCAATGCAGCGCTTCCTACTCTGTCATCAAAGCCACGTGCAGCAGCTCTATTCTCACTAATTCGAATCATTTCCTTAGGCATAGTTACAGTTGTAACTCCTATCTTTATTCCGGCTGCTAAAGCTTCATTTTTAGAATTAAACCCAGCAAACACTTTCAGAGGTTCTGAGCTTAATCTAGTTAAGGAATTTCTGTAGTCAGCTCTTGGTTCGAAGACTCCCTGAATAGGATTTTTGTCAGTATGAACTAGAGCAGGTTGGGCTTCCCAAATCCAAGGAAACATTCGTCCTCTCATTTTTAAAATAAGTCTACCATCATCGCTAATAGAATTAACGAAATAACCCGTCTCATCCATATGAGCTACAAAAGCTATATGTTCTTTTCCCTTTCCAAATGTGAGTACTATATTTCCAACCCTATCTATTTTAGGTTTTGCCCAGTTAGGTAATTCGTTTAATATTAGTTTACGAACACTTCCTTCATCATAACTTACACCATATTTCCCTATTAATTTAGAAACTAAATTGTGTTCTTCATTGAAGCTGTCATATGAGGTTTTAGAAGTTTCATGCTTAAGTTGAGGCACTTCAGCTTCCTTAACATTGATGTCTAAGACTTTTAACCAGTAATCAATCATATTTTCAACATCCGAAACAGCTACTAATTCAATAGGACTATTTTCATAAAGACTTGGTAATCCAATTTCATAAATATTTTCACTATTGAAATTAATTGTTGAGGCCGGGTTTCTAAAGTCTATTACAGGCTTAGTTTTTACCAGGTTACTTCTCTTCTTTGAAATCAAATTATTAGCTAACAAAGTTTCTTTCCCGATCTTCTTGGATTCTAAAAAACGATTGAATCTATGAATTTCATTGAATGGACCATAATTGTTAATCACGGCTTCAATTCCCTTTCCATTTAACAATTCAAGTGTCGTCCAAGCAAATACAATCGTTCCTTTAAATTCAATTTCTTTTATGCTTTTTGCCACTACAGCTAGAGCAATTGCAGCAGCTTTTGACTTTATGGACGGTGCTGCAACATATGAATTATTAATTGTTACAGGTTTTTTGTTTAAGGTGACAGGGTCTAGTAATTGAATATTTCTTGTAGCTAATTCTGATGCTGAAGTAGCTCCAACATCTAAATAAATTTCATGCCAACTAAATGGTGGCTTCATGCTTTCTGGATTTGCTCTAACTCCATCAAAATGAGCTGAGCGAACTGTAGAAACTCCAATTAAAGATTCTGTTTCAGTATTTATAATAACTTCATGCCCTTGTATAAATTGATGATAAAGATTTCCAATATATCCAAACCCTAAAGGATTGAGTTTTATAAATCCATCTTGTTGTATTTGACTTATAACATATCCTGGCTCGTCTAAAGGAACTGTAATTAATCTTTTTGGATGACCTGATCCTAAAACCATGATTAGGTTTCCTAATCTGTCTTTTTTTAATTCACCCTTTTGAAACAAATCTTGAATGTATGAAGCAGCCTGTTTTTCTCTTCCGGTAATAGATGAGGTTTTTGAAAATTCATTTAAGTGTTCAATTAAATTAGGATTTCCTAATGTATGTTGTGCCAGAATGAATTGACTGCTAAAAAATAATGTAAAAAGTAATATTAAATTGAATTTCATCGTTATTTAAAGTTAAACCTATTTTGTCTAAAAACAACATAAAATAACAAACCCACTCAATGAGTGGGTTTGTTATTGGTGGAGTCGGAGGGATTCGAACCCTCGTCCATACAAGTAATAAAATTACCTTCTA
>OCVR010003417.1_pt1 | contig 11226 bp, 9 predicted proteins | sample 1539091 | NCBI WGS metagenome assembly OCVR01 (sample SAMEA3355530, study PRJEB22509) | marine metagenome | biome: marine; feature: coastal ocean; material: water | place: USA | collected 2010-08-07 | depth 16 m | reverse complement strand
CGGCGACAGGTCACAGGACCCTAACCCGGCGATCAGAATGCCGCGAGTCGCACAATGCGCAAGGAGTAGAGGGCGCGCGATAGACGTGCCGTCCGGATCATCTACCGGCAAGCGTCAGTCCGTGGCGAAACGCCGACGCGCGACTATGTTCGTCCAATGACCAGCGCCGATCCGAAACCCAGAAAGAAGAAGACGCCCCGCTATCAGAAGCGGTTGGTGCTGTTTCTCGATTTCCTCGGGTTCAAGGAACACGTCGAACGCTCTGCGCGCGAACCAGCGCATCTGGCCCGTCTGGTCGCTGCAATGGACATCGTCGGAGGCATCGGTGCCTCTCACAAGGGCGTTCTGAAAAGCCAGAAGGTCACCCAGTTCTCGGACAGCATCGTCGTCTCATACAAGGTGTCGGAGCCGTCAGCTGTGTTCCTGCTCCTGAACGAAATCGCCTTCGGCGTCCTCGATCTGGCTGAGCGAGGTTTCCTGGTTCGTGGCGGTGTGACGGTCGGCAAACTCTACCATTCCAAGCGCCACGTCGTCGGCCCTGCAATGAACGAGGCCTATCGCCTGGAGTTGAAGGTCGCGAAGCATCCTCGGGTTCTTATCGATCCCAAGGTGCTCGACGTCGCGCGCGTCGCGCGCCGCTCAGAGCATTCCCCGGATGACGAGGCCGGCTACGTGTCCGATTTCATGACGAAAGACACCGACGGGCACTATTTCTTCGACTACATCTCGTGGAGATCCGTCGTCGCGATCACCGGTGGCGACAACGATCTTTACGCCGACTATCTCGGCTGCCTTAGCATCCTGATCCGCGACGGCCTCCGCCACGACGACGCCAGCGTGCAGGAAAAGTTTCTCTGGCTGCGGCGGCGGTACAAGGCCGCGATCGCGGAGATCAAAGCGATCCCTGCGGACCACCCATACAGGGCCGAGAACAGCGCCATGTGCGAGGTCATAGCCGGCCTGCCGATCTTCAAGATCGACACCAAGCTTGCGAAGGCCGCCGTGAGAGCTGCGGCGAAGGCTAGGACGGCGGCGAAACCGGCGTCCCAAACCCGTCGTCGTGCGCGCGCTGTCTGAGCCATTACCTTTCATTCAAGGGTTGCGTTAGGCTTGTCACATGAAGCTGACGCAGATGGATGAAGCCTACTGGATTGAGCGCCGAGCCGAGGCTGAACGCGAGTTTCCAGGCTCGTCCTTCGGTATGCGTCCGGACCTGACCGCCGAGGTGGTGGATCGCTTTGAGGACGCGCTTCACGCCGGATCGGAAGAGGCGATCCAGGTGTGCCTGACCGACAACCCCTATCTGGTGCAGTACGCCATCCGTGAGTCCGGCCATCACGGCACTTGGGTGTATCCCAAACAAATGATCCGGCCGAAAGCGGCCACGGGCGAGCCCGGTCTCATACCCGACTTTCTCGCCGTGACCCGGTCGTCACTGGGCGACCAGTGGTGGGTTGTTGAGCTCAAGCGGTTCGATACCCAGTTCGCGGATGCCCAGGGTGGCGGCATGAGCCCCGCCGGCCATAAGGCGGTCAGCCAGGCAGCGGGCTATCTCTCCCACTTCCGGGAGTACATCGACGCCATCCGGAGCCACGCTCGCATTCCGCGCCTCACCCAACCGGCCGGAGCGCTGATCCTGATCGGCGACTCCCGAGCCGAAAGCGCGGCCCAACGAACGGTGCGCTCCAACTTCGTGCGGACTTCGGCCAACATTGATGTGGCGAGTTATCGCCGCATCGTCGTCAACGCACGGGTGGACGTCGGCTTTACTCCTAACTCGAGGCCTTTCAGTCTCGAGCCCACTTGATAGCGTTGGCCCGGCGACGAGTGGGCAAAGAGGGGCGAACCCGACCTCAGACACCATACTCAACGTCCGGAAGGACACCCACGGAGCCCGAAGTTGATCTTCACCGAACTCGACTATGGCGAGGTGCGTAGCGAGAGGCGGGAGCTGGATCTCGTTATCGAGGCGGCCGGAGAGCGGTTCCAGGTGCCGGTGCGCTTCGTCGAAGGCGAGCTTAATCTGGGCCCCATCGACGGTTTCACTCTCAGCTACGGGGCGACACTCAGTTTGACCAAGTTGGGACCGGTTGCGTTCCGCACGCTCGGCCCGACCACGATTAACCGAGGCTTCCGTCTCGCCAACGTCGGCGGTGTCTACATCCTGACCAGAGGCGATCTGCATCTGTGCCTCGAACTGGAGGCCGTTCCCTCTGTCGATCCCGCCCGGGGCGGCGAACTGGTTTCCTGGTATCGCCTGTTCCGGAGCGCAGAGGGGGAGGACGCTATGGTTGCCCTCACCAAGCGGCCGGACAGCGCGCTCGTCGATGCGATCGATGAAGCCCTGGCGGCACTCGAACTGGTCGCGCCTCACGACGAAGAGGAGGTCGCCGGCCACAACGGGCCGCCGGAGCCTGAAGCTCTTTCCACCGAGGACTACGAGGCTGTCAGGGAGACACTCGTCACCTTGCGCGCCCGAGCGGTCAAGGACGACCTAGGGGCCGACGAACTTCCCGCTGCGATGGCGACCCTCGACAACTGCGTGCGCAAGATCACCAGCTGGGCCCGCAAACGGCTCGCGATGGTGGAGGAGGGATTTTATCGCGGGGTGGGGACCGCAGTAGGGACCGGCTTGGTCGGCCTGGCGTTCTGGGTCGCGGCGGGCGGAAAGATCGGAGCCGTGAGCGCTCTGTTGGCGACCTACGCAGGCCATCTTCTCGGCAAGTAGCCGGTCTGAGCGGCTTGCGCCGCGCCTGAGCCTCGCTAACCCCCCAGTTCAGCCGAGCGGAGGGGAGGTTCGTGGGCACGATTTCGGAGAGAACCAAACACAAGGCACAAATCTATGATGTCGCCTTGAACGCCTTCTTCAAGGCGCGCGACCTGGACGCCGCAAGCCTCGATGCGTCCAGAACGGATATCGGCTGGGATATCGCCGAAGCCATGGTCGCGGCAGCGATCAGCGGCGTGATCTACAAGAGCCGCAACCCCGAAACTTTGGCTGATGCCGCCATGCTTTTGCGCGGGCTCGCGGATCAAGTGGAGGAAAACGGCCTCTCGGATCTTGAGTGGGGCTATCGTGGCGGAATACTGTCTCGCCACGCTTGGCGGCCCGACATTCGCGCGACCGAGGGGCTCGCCGAACTCGATCGCCGAACCGAGGCGGTGATTGAAGGGATGATGGGGCCCAGTCGGTCGCTGTCGGTTCCAGACAAACGCGCGATCGTCTGCCTGTCGTTCGTGCGCATGGCGCTGGCACAGGTACAAGATTTGATAGATCAGGAACCACAGCACGCCGACGCGATCCGCGCCATGGCGACTGGGGTCTTGGAGGGGCAGCTCGAAGACGTGAAGGCGGCCGTCCCGAAGTAGATGCGATCCGGGGTGTGCAGACGCCGAATGATGCGCAGAAGATTCAATCACGCCTTGCTTGCGGCGGTGCCATCGGGGAGACTCGCCGAGTGAAGAAGACGCTCGATCATCTACCGCTGCCAAAGCAGTCTGAGCTGCGCCACGTCGTCGAGGTGATCCGGGCCTCGTTCGAGGACGCGATCTCGACGCGTCGGGCCGAGCGGCTCAAGCACGGCAAGATTCTCAAGATCATCCTCTACGGATCGTATGCACGGGGCGATTGGGTCCACGATCCGGTCGGCCGTTACTTTTCGGACTTCGACCTCCTTGTCATCGTCGATCACGAGGACCTGACAGACGGCGAGTTCTGGTACGATGCCAACAACCGGACCATGCCGGGCGAGGGAGAGATCCGCACGCCCGTCAGCATCATCGTTCACAGCTTGGACGATGTGAACGAACAGCTGGATCGCGGGCGTTACTTCTTCGCCGACATCCTGCGCGACGGGGTAGTCCTCTACGACACGCCTCGCGCCAAACTGCACAAACCTGCAACGATAAAGGCGAAGGCCGCCCTGCTTGAGGCTGAAGGCTTCTTCTCGAAGTGGATGCATAGCTCGAAGGAGTTTCAGGCTGGTGCTGTTTTCTACGCGCAACGCGATAGCAACAATCTAGCGGCATTCAGCCTGCATCAGGCATCCGAGCACTTGTACCATTGCATTTTGCTGGTCGTGACCCTCTACAGCGGCAAGGCGCACAACCTCGCCTTCCTGCGCAAGAAGACCGAAGCAATCGACGCCCGTTTGGCGGACGCTTGGCCGCGAGAGACCAAGTTCGAGCGCAGATGTTTTGAGCTGCTGCGGGAAGCCTACGTCAAGGCGCGCTACTCCGAACACTACAAAATCAGCGACGAGGAACTCGCTTGGTTAGGGGAGCGGGTCGAGGTGCTGCGCGCGCTGGCAACTACGGTATGCCAAGAGCGGCTGGCCCAGATGCGCGAAGAGGCTGAGGGCGAGGTCTGACTGGCGTCAGGCGTCGTTTAACTAGACCGAAATGACAACCCTGCGCTTGGTCAATCGGTACGAGGAGATCGCGCACGGCGAGATCAAGGGCAGTGCCGACCGATGGAGCCTGTCGGTCTATCCGAAAGTTCGCGTAGCTGATGTCATCTCGCTGGATGGCGTGGGAGCGGTTGGCGAATTGAAACGGTTCGGCCTTCAGGCTCACTTCGATTTCGTGGTCTGCAAGGAGACCTGGACGCCAATCTACGCAGTTGAGTTCGACGGCGATTTCCACTCGACCGACGTGCAAGCTGCGCGCGACGCCAAGAAGGACGAACTCTGCAAGCGAGCAGACTTTCCAATTCTTCGGATCAACAGTCGCTATCTCACAAATGACTTCGGGAAGATGACGCTGCTGGCGTGGATCATGGATGTCCGCGAGATTCAGGAGGAATTTTATCGAATTCAGGAGAGAGGCGGGATCGCGGCCGACGAGCCCTTCGATCCCTTCTGGCTGATGAGCACGACACCCGGTGAAGACCGGTTTCCGTATATGCTCGCTGGTGCTGCACGCGAGAGATTACGCCGAATGAGCGCGGCGGGGCGCATTCTCGACCCATGTTCCTCAGGCTTCATCGGATATGACGCCGACGAGGTGATACGAGGGATGCACTATATCCGGGTGTCAGCGACCGAAGGGGTATTCGTGAAATCGGCGATGCGGCCCCAGTTCTTCCCGATACTGTTTAGCGATCTCCTCGACGAAATTCTCAGTTTTCAATTGGAAGCCGAGGTTCGACGTTGGTTGGCGGGAGAGGTTTCATCCACGCCGCTAGTCGACGTCCAGGCCGAGTTCCGACGCCTCTCGAAAAGCCTGAAACTCGGTCAGGCACACAGCTATGGTCACGGCCCGGCCTAACTGCGGCGGGGGTGGTCATCCACCTGAGATGAAGTCATCGGTCCCGACCTTCCAGGAGCCTTTGAGCTTCTCGAAACCAGGGCCGGCTTGGGCAAGGATTGCGTCTGCTTCGTCCTCGCTGGGTGTTACGCCCGCAAGTGACCAAGGCGCGAACCGCCTGACCCCCCAGCCCATATGATGACAGGTATTGTCCGGGTCCAGCGTGGGGACCCAATCCGTCATCTGCGGAAGCGCCTCGAACCAAGTGGCCCAAGCGGTGCCGATCGTGTCTCCTTCGGCGGGCTCCAAGCCTCGGCTGACGAGCCCGATCACCTCGCCGTCCATGTTGAAGACGGGGCCACCACTCATCCCTGACGGCCAGTTGGCGCCCACCTCGAAAACCGGCGTCGGATTGGCTCGATCACGGCCACGCGGGTGAAGGTCTTTCACGATGCCGTAGCCCGCGAACATCCCCTCGGCGACGCGGGTCTTCGCCCGCTCGGCGTCACCATGGAAGGTGTCGATCTGCGGATATCCGACAGCAACCACGACATCTCCGATGCGCGGTCCCGGCTCGCGGATGCGGATCGGCAGATTGGCGATCAGTGTCTTCGGTGGTCGTTCGGCGGAGCGCAGCACCGCCAGGTCCAGCGGCTTTCGTGCGACGCCGCCGCCCGTGAAGGCCATAGGGTCCTCGACTTCGATGCCGGGTGTGTAGGTCTGGGCAATCCGCGCCAGGGCCTCTTGGGGAATGCCGATGGTGCCGAAGATGAGGCCGATCCCCAACATGGCGATCAGCGTTTGGTCCCCGTTGAACTCGTAGACCTGATCAGACTGTGCGCCCGCCTTGGGACGACCTGTCCTCATGAAGTCGACGACATGGTCGGCAGTCAGAAACGTGCCCCACGGGTCCGCGGCGAACGACGTCCCCATACCGTGCAGCCGTCCCTGCTCGTCGGCCGCGAACATTGGCAGGATCGCCCGCCTGATGCCGAACGGGTCCTGAACGAGGAACTGTTCGATGCCTTCCCCAGTTCGGGGCTCAAGACGGCGTTGACGCTCGCCCGCCGCGCGCGCCTCGCAGGTCTGGATCGGAACCGCCGAGAAGGTGATGGTGGTCTCAGGCATCGCGCATCCTCCGTCCGAAGGACCTTAGCGGAAATCCCGCGCTCGCACCTTGATCGCCTCGAGCGACAGGTCGGGGATGTAGATGTCGCGGACCTTGGGAGACCGGGCGTCGGGAGCACTGCCACGATAGACCTCGTCGCCTCGACCGTGGGGTAGGGGAAAGGCGTCGCGTCGACCGAGTGAGGCCAGCAAGTTCGACCCGTCGTGCAGGCGGGTCGCCACGATGTGGACGACGTCGCCCTCGCGCTGGACCTTGCCATCCACGACAAGAAGGCTGGCGCCGAGCACGATCCGGCGCTGCTGCTCGTAGAGGCTCGGCCAGATCACCAGATTGGCCACGCTTGTTTCGTCCTCGATGGTGATGAACATCACCCCCTTGGCCGAGCCGGGCTTTTGCCTGACGAGCACCAGGCCGGCGACCCTGGTCAGTCGCCGATCGCGCATGGCCGAGGCGTCGGCGCAGGTCATGACATGGCGCGATTGCAGAGTGTCACGCAGGAAGGCCACAGGATGATCGCGCAGGGTCAGACCGACGTGGCTGTAGTCTTCCACGACCTCCTGACCCTCTGGCATGGCCGGCAGGCTCAGGGTCGGTTCGGAGACCTCGGGTGTGGTCGCGCCGTCGTCCTGGACAACGGCGAACAACGGCAGGGGATCGTCGCGAAGCGCCTTGATCGCCCATAGGGCCTCGCGCCGTTGCAGCCCAAGACCCGGAAGGAAGGCGTCCGCCTCTGCGAGCCGGGTCAGGGCGCCGACGGGCGTCGAGGCCCGTCGCCACAGGTCCTCGACGGAGCTGAAGGTGCCGCCGCCCCGGTGGGTCACGAGGCGGGCGGCGTCCGCGTTCGCCAGGCCGCGCACCATGCGCAGCCCCAGTCGAACTGCGAGACGATCCTCGCGGTCGGTCGGCTCCAGCGTACAGTCCCACCGGCTGGCGTTGACGCAGACCGGCCGAATCTCGACGCCGTGCTCTCGCGCGTCGCGAACGATCTGGGCCGGGGCGTAGAACCCCATCGGCTGGGCGTTGAGCAGGGCGGCGCAGAAGACGTCCGGGTGATGGCATTTCAGCCAGGACGAGGCGTAGGCGATCAGGGCGAAGGACGCCGCATGGCTCTCGGGGAAGCCATAGGAGCCGAAGCCCTCGAGCTGGCCGAAGGTCTTTTCGGCGAACTCCGCCGTATAGCCCCGTTCCAGCATGCCCGAGACCAGCTTGTCCCGGAAATGGCTGACGCCGCCCGTGAACTTGAAGGTCGCCATGGCGCGCCGAAGCTGGTCGGCCTCCGAGGCCGTGAACCCGGCGCACTCGATGGCGACCCGCATCGCCTGTTCCTGAAACAGGGGAACGCCGAGCGTCTTGCCGAGCACCCGCTCCAGCTCGGGCGTCGGATAGTCGACGGGCTCGCGACCCTCGCGCCGTCGCAGGTAGGGATGGACCATATCGCCTTGGATCGGCCCCGGCCGGACGATCGCCACCTCGATGACGAGGTCATAGAAGGTACGCGGCTTGATCCGGGGCAGCATGGCCATCTGCGCGCGGCTCTCGATCTGGAAGACCCCGAGCGTGTCCGCCTTGCGGATCATTGCGTAGGTCTTCGGATCTTCGGCCGGGATGGTCGCCAGCTCGAGGCCGACGCCCTTGTGCTCGCGCAGCAGGTCGAGACCGCGTCGCATGCAGCTCAGCATGCCCAAGGCAAGCACATCGACCTTCATGAACTTCAGGGCGTCGATGTCGTCTTTGTCCCATTCGATGACCTGACGGTCCTTCATGGCGGCGGGTTCGATTGGCACCAGATCGTCAAGGCGCTCGTCAGTCAGGACGAACCCGCCTGGATGCTGGCTCAGGTGTCGGGGGAAGCCGATCAACTGGCGCGACAGGTCCAGCGCCAGGCGCAGGCGACGATCCTGGAGATTGAGGTTCAGCTCCTCCGCGTGGCGGTCTTCAACGCCTTCGCTGGAGTAGCTCCAGACCTGGGACGACAGGGTCTTGATCAGATCCTCGCTGAGACCGAGCGCCTTGCCGACGTCGCGCAGGGCGCCGCGTGACCGATAGCGGATCACCGTGGCGCAGAGGGCCGCCCGGCTTCGGCCGTAGGTGTCATAGACCCACTGGATGACCTCCTCGCGCCGCTCGTGCTCGAAGTCGACGTCGATGTCCGGCGGCTCCTTCCGCTCCTGGCTGACGAAGCGTTCGAACAACAGGTCGTTGCGGCCGGGGTCGATCGAGGTGATGCCGAGGACGAAACACACCGCCGAGTTGGCGGCCGAGCCTCGGCCCTGGCAAAGGATGTCGCGGCTGCGGGCGAACCGGACGATCGAGTTCACCGTCAGGAAATAGGGCGCGTAACCGAGGGCCTCGATCAGGGTCAGCTCATGCCGGAGGCTGGCGCGGACCTTGTCCGGCAGCCCGTCCGGATAGCGGACTGCCGCACCTTCCCAGGTCAGCTGTTCCAGCGCCTGTTGCGGCGTCAATCCGGGAAGGGCGGCTTCCTTCGGATATTGATAGGCCAGTTCATCAAGGCTGAACCGACACCGGTCGGCGATCTCTAGCGTGCGCCGCAGTGCGTCGGGATGTCGGGGAAACAGGCGATGCATCTCCGCCGCCCGCTTCAGGTGACGGTCGGCAGACCGCTCACGCTTGAAGCCGACGTCGTCGATCGTGCAGCCCTCGCGGATGCAGGTCAGGACGTCCTGGAGAATGCGACGGTCGGGGTGATGGAACAGGACGTCGTTGGTGACGACGGTCTTCACGCCGAGCCCGGCCGCGAGCTCGGACAGCTGGTGCAGCCGCATCTGGTCGCGAGGGCGACGGCGCAGGGTCAGGGCGCAATAGGCATCCGCGCCGAAAATGCCGGACAGGGCCGTGAGCCGTCGGCGGCACGCGCTGTCGGCCTGATCCGCCAAGAGTGTGGCGATCAGGCCCTCGGCGTGATCGGCCACATCGGACCAGTCGAGATGACAGGCGCCCTTGCCGGCCCGACCCTTGCCGAGCGTGAGAAGCCGGCAGAGCCGGCTGTAGGCCGCTCGGTCGGTCGGATAGACTAGGAGATGGGCGCCGTCGGTCAGCTGCAGCCGACACCCGACGATCACCCGGACGCCGGTCGCCTTGGCGGCCTCGTGCGCCCGCACGATGCCGGCGACGCTGTTGATGTCCGTGATCGCGAGCGCCTCAAGTCCGCAAGCTGCGGCCTGGGCGAACAGTTCGTCGCACCCGCTCGCGCCGCGCAGGAACGAGAAGTGAGAGGCGCATTGAAGTTCGGCGTAGCGAGGGGCGGACATAATGTTCGCCTTATGTTCTCATCTGTCGCGGAATACGAGTCCGGCGAACATCCGCTCAGAGGCCGGGCCAGTTCTCGACGCCGCGCATTGCTTCTTGGGTGTCTATGGTCGGAGGCGGGATGAGGGTCGAGCCATCCGGCGTCAGCGGAACCCCGAAGCGATGAAGGAGGGAGGCGAACTCCGCCGGAGGCATGTCGTCATCGTCCACGAGAAAGATCGAGAAGAAATAGGCGTTGAGCGACACCATCCGGGCCACGAACCGGGTGTCCTCGAAGTGGTCCGGAACAAGGATGCGGCCGCACCGCGCCCCACGGGGCTGGACCGGGACGATGAGCCCTCGCTCGGTCTTGTAGGCAGGCTTGATCGTGCGGACCGTCGCGAAGGCGAATGTCGGGGTGCAATCATACGGACTGCCGATGACCCGCCGGTAGCGGCCGAGGATGGCCGCGTCCAGGCCCGTGGTCCGGGCCGAGTTAAAGGATATCTTGAGCAACCAGCGTAGCAGCCGGCCGTGGTCATATCGGAACGGAACCCTCTCACCAGCCGAGACCCAGTGCTGAAAGTGGTCGCGATAGAGCGCCGCCGCGCTGTCATCGAGCCCGCTTAGGGGGCCGTTGTTGCAGGGGCCGCAGACGTCGCGGATGACGAGGGCGCTCGGCAGGACCTTGCCCACGCGCGACGAGAAGTTGACGCCGTAGCCGGTCTCGCGATGGACCCAGTCCGGCCAGATGTGCTCGCGGGTGAAAGGCCCCGGGCCGTCACAGTAGGGGCACAGCTTTCTCATCGCGCGACGCCCGCGTCGAGATGGAGGGCGGCGGTGGAGGGCGTCAGGATCATGGCCCCTTCATCGCCTGATCGAGGACGGTGGTCGAGCGCGCGCTTGAGACGGGCGGCGCTCAGCCGAAGCGGCCGTGAATGAACCAGGCCTGCGACCCGGTCGAGGCGTCCTCGCCGTCGCCGGCGCGGAAGAGCCAGAAGCGTTCACCGGCGTCGTCCTCGACCTGGAAGTAGTCCCGGACCGCCCATAGCTCGGCGTCGCGGCGTCCCCATTCGCCGAAGATCCGTTCCGGGCCGTCGGCCCGGCGGATCCGGCGGCGGACGCCGCGCCAGGTAAAGTGGGTCGGCGGATTGTCGGGCAGCAAGGCCATAGTCTCGATCGGCTCCGGCCTGCGAAACAGGCGCGCGGGGCGCGGCCAGTCCGGCGTCCACGCCAGCCCCGTCGGGGCGGCCAGTGGCGCGACCTTCCGGATCGATCGTTCAGGGACATCGCTCTCGACCGGCGCCAGCCGATACAGTCGGTCGGCTCCGATCCGGTTGGCCAAGGTATCCACGAGCAGGGAGACGTCCGGCTCCGCCTCCGCGCCGAGGCGCGCGGCGGCCGGACGCCAGTTCAGCGGTTCGGCCGCGCTGGCCGCGAGCGTCATCCGTTCGATGCCGAACCCCGGCTCGATGGTCTCGATCTTGTCGGTCAGCAAGCGGGTCAACCGGCGAATGTCCCGCACCGGCTGGGCGAGGCCGACGCGAACGTCCTCGATCCGGTTGTCGACCCGATAGCAGAGCCAGTCGAGACGCCGCGCG
>OCVR010003415.1_pt1 | contig 11228 bp, 10 predicted proteins | sample 1539091 | NCBI WGS metagenome assembly OCVR01 (sample SAMEA3355530, study PRJEB22509) | marine metagenome | biome: marine; feature: coastal ocean; material: water | place: USA | collected 2010-08-07 | depth 16 m | reverse complement strand
TTTCCTGAGTACAAAAATTACACTAGCTAAATATATCAAATTACTAACAAAAAGAGCCATTACTACGCCTTCAGTACCATAGTTTGGAAGAAATAACCTGCTAAAAACATAATACATAAACAAGCCTATTAACTGTGTAGATAGAAAATAATTTATTTGCTTTTTGGCTAAAAAATGATAAGACAGTACATTCGCTATGAAACGTACAAAGTCTCCTGCTAACTGCCATTTAAATAAGATAGCCATTCCCAAAAAATCTTTAGTAAAAATGAACTCAATTAATATATTTCTACATGAAAACACTAATACCATTCCAATAAACACTAATGGAACTAATGACTTATATACTTTCTTTATTTCAGCTCTAAACTCAAATGATGTATTTATCGCAGCATACTTAGGTAAAATATATAAAGAGAAGATAGCAATTAAGAATTGCATGTAAATTTTTGAAATTGAATTCATGGCAGTCCAAGACCCTGCTTCAGCATCACTAATTTTATTTAAAATGAAAGTTCTTAAATCAATTTCTATATAATTAGATAAAACAGTAGCCACAAAAGACATAGCTGTAAATCCTAAAAGTTGCTTAAAAAAAGGGATTTTAAACGAGACTGACTTAAAATCTATATAATCTTTTAGCAGACTTCCGAAAATTAAGAGTAACACGGAGAGTTGAATTATAGGGGTTAATGCAATTGCAACCAGGACTCCTTTTAAAGAATAGAAATAAAGACTAATTAATAATAAAACAGCTGCAAAAAAATGAGAAATAAATTCAATTTTACTATGCTTTTTGTAGTCAGAAACCCCATTAATTACTCCACTAAAAATACGGTTCATTGAGATAAATGGAACTGAAACAGCTATCACCTTAAATACAACCACATAAGCATCGGAAAAAAATAATTTATTTGAAAAATAATACGCTCCAAAAAACAAGACGAAAAATGACACAATACTGGCAGTAAAGCTAAAAACATATAAAGTTGAAAATAATTTTAGTAGGTTTTTTTTATCAGATTTGTAATCTGAAACATACTTCACAACACCGTTAAATGTCCCAAAAGAAGTGAGACTCATGAGTATTGATGATAAATTTCTTAGCTGTCCTACCTTAGCTATACCAGCTTGACCTGTATACTGAGCTAAAAGATTTTGAACTACCAAAGAAATAATAAGCCTAGATCCAACAACCAAAGAATTAAGGGAAGTAATTTTAAGAATTAGATTGTTAGTTATAAATTTAGGTGTCTTCACTTCAACTTTTTAGAACTATTAATATTCCGCTATAATTCAACAAAAAATAAATAACACTAACAAAGTTTGAATTGCTAAAAATTAAATTGTCTAATTAGTTAATATTGTGAAAATACTAATTTTTCTTGAAAAAGAGGTAATATAAATTGATTCCAAAAATAGCGGAATTAGATACTATAATAGGCCAAGAATTATCTAATAGAAATCCATAGGTAACAAATAATGCACAAGCTAAAGTATTAAGAGTCCTTAGGCGACGAATATCTTTCATTAAAAAAGACGCTAGTAGAAACAGCATTGCAGCATAACCAACTAGTTCAGTTGCATAAATAAATAAAATGAAATTCATTATAGAATCTTGTTTCGCTTACGTTCAACTTCTGTTAAATATATTTTACGCAGCCTTAGCGAGTTAGGGGTGACTTCAACATACTCATCTTTTTGAATGTATTCTAAAGCTTCTTCTAAAGAAAACTTTATTGCTGGTACAATTTTTGCCTTATCATCAGCACCAGAACTACGTACGTTACTCAATTTTTTAGTTTTTGTAATATTGATTGCCATATCATCACCACGAGAATTTTCTCCAATTACTTGACCTTCATAAATACTTTCACCTGGATCAACAAAAAACTTACCTCTATCCTGTAATTTATCAATAGAATAAGGAATAGCCTGACCTAATTCCATAGAGACTAAAGATCCATTTTGACGCTCAGGAATACCTCCTTTTAAAGGCTGATACTCTTTAAATCTGTGAGCCATAATAGCTTCACCAGCTGTCGCTGTAAGCAATTGATTACGCATTCCAATAATTCCTCTAGAAGGGATTATAAATTCACAAACCATTCGTTCTCCTTTAGCCTCCATACTGAGCATTTCTCCTTTACGCATCGTAACCATTTCAATAGCTTTTCCAGAAACAGATTCTGGTAAATCGATAGTCATTTCTTCAAAAGGCTCACACTTAACCCCATCAATGACTTTTATAATTACTTGAGGCTGACCAATTTGTAACTCATAGCCCTCTCTGCGCATTGTTTCAATTAGAACAGAAAGATGCAAGACTCCTCTCCCAAATACCATAAACTTGTCGGCACTGTCAGTTTCATTTACTCTTAATGCTAAATTCTTTTCTAATTCTTTATTTAAACGTTCTTTGATGTGTCTTGATGTGACAAACTTACCATCCTTTCCAAAAAAAGGAGAATCATTAATTGTGAATAACATACTCATTGTAGGTTCGTCAATGGCAATAGTCTTTAAACCTTCAGGGTTTTCAACATCTGCTACTGTGTCTCCTATTTCAAAACCTTCAAGACCTACTATCGCACAAATGTCTCCAGTCTGAACTTCATCAATTTTTTTTCTACCTAAACCTTCAAATACATGAAGCTCTTTAATTTTAGATTTTACTATACTACCATCTCGCTTAACTAGTGAAATTTGTTGACCAGTTTTTAAACTTCCACGAGTTAATCTGCCAATAGCTATCCGCCCAGTAAAAGATGAGAAATCTAAAGATGTGATTAACATCTGTGTGTTTCCCTCTGGAATTTTTGGAGATGGAATATGTTCAATCACCATATCTAACAATGGCTCAATGTTGTCTATTTCATCATTCCAATCCCAATTCATCCAGTTATTTTTTGCTGATCCGTAAACAGTAGGAAAGTCTAATTGCCACTCTTCAGCACCAAGTTCAAACATCAAATCAAATACTTTTTCATGTACTTCGTCAGGAGTACAGTTTTCTTTATCAACTTTATTAATAACTACACAAGGTTTAAGTCCAAGATCTATAGCTTTTTGTAATACAAAACGAGTTTGTGGCATTGGGCCTTCAAAAGCATCAACTAGTAGCAAAACACCATCAGCCATATTCAAAACACGTTCTACTTCACCTCCAAAATCAGCGTGTCCAGGGGTGTCAATAATATTGATCTTAGTGTCTTTATAAACTACAGAGACATTTTTAGCAGTGATCGTAATTCCTCTTTCACGCTCAAGATCATTGTTGTCTAAGATTAAATCTCCTGTGTTCTGGTTTTCACGAAAGAGTTGACAGTGATACATAATTTTATCAACCAATGTTGTTTTACCATGGTCGACGTGTGCAATAATTGCGATGTTTTTTACATTAGCCATAAGTGCCTTGTTTTAAGCGTGCAAAGTTACATTTAATTTTCTGACTTTAATGCAGCTTACTAATTTTATAACACCTTTTAATTTTGACTATATTTGTAGCTCACATTTACGATATGAATCTTAAAGATATTCCAAAATTAAAATATTCGGACTCAGGTAATTTTTTCTTACTTGCAGGCCCTTGTGCTATAGAGGGAGAAACAATGGCTCTTCAGATTGCTGAAAAAATATGTACAATCACTGATAAATTAAAAATTCCCTATATATTCAAGGGTAGTTTTAAGAAAGCGAATCGTAGTAGAATTGATAGTTTTACAGGGATTGGAGACGAAAAAGCACTTAAGATTCTTAGAAAAGTTTCTGAAACCTTCAATATTCCAACAGTTACAGATATACATGAAGTATCCGATGCTAGTAAGGCAGCACAATATGTAGATGTACTTCAAATTCCTGCTTTTTTAGTACGTCAAACTGATTTGGTTGTGGCAGCAGCTAGTACCGGAAAAGTCGTTAACTTAAAAAAAGGACAATTCATGAGCCCTGAAGCAATGAAACATGCAGTTCAAAAGGTGAAAGATGCCGGCAACTCAAACGCATGGATCACTGATCGTGGAACGATGTTTGGATATAAAGATATGATTGTTGATTTCCGTGGAATTCCAACTATGCGAGGGTTTGCGCCGACCGTATTGGATGTAACCCATTCACTTCAACAACCTAATCAGTCCAGCGGAGTTACTGGAGGACGTCCAGAAATGATTGAAACTATTGCCAGAGCAGGTATTGTTAATAATGTGGACGGTTTATTTATTGAAACTCATTATGATCCTTCAAATGCCAAAAGTGATGGTGCTAATATGTTGCATCTGAATCATCTGGAAAAACTACTAACTAATCTTACGGCGATAAAACTTACTGTTAACAGTCTGTAAATTCATGTACAAAGCTATTATATACATATTAATTGTTTGTACAACCAATTGTTATTCTCAAGAAAAGCAAATTGAAACGACACTAATTAAGGATAAATTTAAAACTCAAAAAAAAGGTAAGTTTTACTTTTACTGGGGATGGAACAAAGCACAATACAGTTATTCAGATATTAAATTCAAAGGAGATAATTACAATTTTTCCTTATTTGATGTGGCAGCACAAGATCGTCAAACAACATGGGACCCAGCTGTTTATTTAAACCCAGGAAGTATGACTATTCCACAAACAGTGGCACGTATTGGATATTATTTTCATGACAATTGGAATCTTTCCTTGGGCGTCGATCATCTGAAATATGTTATGGTTAACAACCAAGTAGCGACCATTGACGGCTACATCGATCTTCAAAACCCCCATACACAATTTAATGGCATTTATGACAATGAGCCACTAATGATTGATGAAGATTTTTTACAATTTGAACACACCGATGGTTTAAACTATATAAATATTGAAATTTCTAGAGTAGATAATTTAGGTGATTTTTTTAAATGGAACTCAAAAAAATTTCAACTCAATGTTTTGGAGTCTATCGGAGCAGGAGTTTTATACCCAAAAACAAACTCGACTTTATTATCAAAAGAACGTTATGACGATTTTCATCTTTCCGGATTTGGAGTATCTCTAAAAGGTGGAATTAACTTAACCTTATTTGATCGTTTCTTTGTGCAAGCGGAAATAAAAACAGGCTATATTAACATGCCTGACATACGGACAACTAAATCAAATGCTGACACTGCATCTCAAGAATTTTTCTTTTTTCAAAGGAATATATCATTTGGGTACATATTTCAACTTGTGAAGTAAACAACTTAGTCTTTTAATTTTGAAGAAGGTGTGATAGACTTAAATCCATATTTATCAACCAGATAAACTAGAGAAGTCATCGTTGCAGCACCAAGTTCTAACTCGCGTTTATTAACCGCGTCAAAGGTATCATTTGCCGCATGGTGGTGATCAAAATAACGCTGAGAATCTGGACGAAGTCCTGCTAATACATTTGTGCTTTCCTTCAAAGGCCCTATATCAGCACCACTACCACCCTTCTCAAAATAATGAATTAGATAAGGTTTAAACAAGGGCTTCCAATTAAGAATTTGATTGATTTTGAAATCTGGACCATCAAAAGTAAAACCTCTTGGAGTAAAACCACCTGAGTCACTTTCAAGAGCAAAAATATGATTCTCACCATTTAGTTTAGCTTGTTTGGCATATGCTTTCCCTCCTCTCAACCCATTTTCTTCATTCATGAACAAAACAACTCTAATAGTACGTTTTGGTTTAATTCCAGAATTCTGAAGCAACCTCAATACATCCATTGATTGAACACAGCCTGCACCATCATCATGAGAGCCATCTCCTAAATCCCAAGAATCTAAATGACCTCCAACAGTAATGATCTCATTTGGAAACTCAGAACCTTTAATTTCCCCAATCACATTATACGATAAAACATCCTTCAGCTGACGACAGTTTTGCTTTAAGAATAACTTAATACTTGGATCAATCTTTAACATCTTACTCAACTTTTCTGCATCATTTGTACTGATTGCAGACGATGGAATTCGATTTGATACAGTTGTTTTTCCGTATGACATAGCACCTGTATGTGGTAAATCGTCTAACCTTAAATTCATTGAGCGAACAATAGTAGCCACAGCACCTAACTTGCCAGCTTCTTCTGCACCGTTGTAACGTTGATCAACACAGCCACCATAAGCTTCAAAGGTGAGTATTAAATCGGCTTGCATAGGACGGTTAAAAAAAACGATTTTACCTTTAACAAGATTTGGGTCTAAGGCCTTTAATTCATCAATACCTCTCACTTCAATAATTTCTGATTTTATTCCTTGGGGTGGAGTCGAAACTGAACCACCTAAGGCACATACATTAACAGAAATAGTTTTACCAGGTGCTGTTTCTATATATCCAAATTCAGGGTTTCCACGAACCCATTTCGGAACCATAACTGGTTGAAGCCAAACACGGTCAAGACCAAGTTTTTGCAGTTCAGATTTGGTATACTCAACGGCATATTCGGCATTTAAAGATCCCGACAGGCGACCACCAATCTCATTTGACAAGTAGTCTAACCACTTGTAACTATATCCGTCTGTCAAAGCATTTTTATATATTTTTTTTATGAAATCAGTATCAGATTGAGCTGATGATATGAGCCCAAAAAGGCAAAATATTAGAAAAAGTAAATATCTCATAGTATTAATTTTGATAAGTAAAACTAAACGATGTAAGTTGAACAATCGTTAAGATTATTGTAAAACTCAATTATTTACTGACAAAAGATGTTACATCAGACACGGTCACTGTAGTTTCTCCAAGAATAATTAGACGCTCAACAACATTTCTTAATTCTCTAATATTACCTGTCCAATCAAAAGACATAAGTAAATTGAGTGCTTCTTGAGTAAAACTCTTCTTCAAAGTCCCTTGTTCAGTTGCTATTTTATCAGTAAAATAATCAACCAATAAGGGAATGTCGTTTCTACGATCGTTTAACGGTGGTACTTCAATCAGAATTACTGCCAACCTATGGTACAAGTCTTCACGAAAACGGCCTTCTAGTATTTCTTTTTTAAGATTTTTGTTAGTAGCCGCAACAATGCGTACGTTCACCTTTATGTCCTTGTCACTTCCAACTCGTTGAATGCGACTTTCCTGAAGAGCTCTTAATACTTTAGCTTGTGCAGACAAGCTCATATCTCCAATCTCATCTAAAAAAATAGTACCATTATTGGCGGCTTCAAACTTACCAGCACGGTCCTTATGAGCACCCGTGAAAGCACCTTTTATATGACCAAACAATTCACTTTCAATCAGCTCACTAGGGATTGCAGCACAATTGACTTCTATCATAGAGCTCTCTGCGCGATTACTTTTTTGATGCAACCAATGAGCAACTAGTTCTTTCCCAGTTCCATTGGGTCCTGTAATCAAAACACGAGCATCAGTTGGAGCTACCTTGTCAATGATGGATTTTATAACACCTATTGATGGACTATCTCCAATCATTTCAAACTGCTTACTAACTTTTCTTTTGAGCCGTTTATTTTCCAACACTAGCTGTTTTTTGTCTAGTGCATTTCTAATGGTATTTAATAGCCGATTTAAGTCAGGAGGTTTGGAGATGTAATCAAAGGCTCCCATTCGCATGGTATTAACTGCCGTATCTAAATCTCCATGACCGGAAATCATCACCATTGGAATTTCAGGCTTAATTTTCTTCACAGCTTGAAGAACCTCAACACCGTCCATTTTTGGCATTTTAATATCACATAAAACTAGATCAAAATCTGCATTTTTAATCATTTCTGTACCAATCAAACCATCTTCAGCTTCAAAAACCTCATAAACTTCGCTCTCTTCCGTTAGTATTTTAACCAATACGCGACGGATCGATGCTTCATCCTCAATTATTAAAATTTTGGCCATTCAATTACAGATTTATCTATTATTAAGATAATAATAAAATTAATATTTCAACCACTTATAAAGGTCTTTGTAGGTAGGTTTTTTACCATACATTAAAATTCCAATACGGTATATTTTAGCTCCAATCCATACGGTAAAGATAAACGTTACTATAAGAATCACAAGTGAAAGTAACTGCTGCCAAATCGGAACGCCAAAAGGAATCCGCATTAACATCACAACAGGCGATGTGAAAGGGATATAAGATAATACTGTACAAACAGTTCCGTTTGGATCAGCAGTGACCGTAGGCCCTCCAACATATATTGCTAAAAATAATGGAATCATTATTGGCAACATAAATTGCTGTGAATCTGTTTCATTATCAACCGCTGCCCCGATAGCAGCGAATAAAGAAGTATATAATAAATAGCCTCCTATAAAATACAAAAGAAAGGCTACAAGTAAGTTTACTATAGGTAAGTTGGTGAATTCATTGAAAATGATTTTGATTTCATCTCCTATGCTAGGATTGGACATTGCCTCAGTGACAAGACTTTGCTGTGAAGACTGAGCATCAGCAAGATCTATTCCAAAAATAGAAGTTAGTATTATAAAAAAAATAAAACCTAAAACAGCCCAAATAACAACCTGTGTGACTGCTACTAAAGAGGTACCAATAATTTTACCCATCATTAACTGAACGGGCTTTACAGAAGAAATAATAACTTCAATAACACGACTAGTTTTTTCTTCAATAACGCTACGCATCACCATGCCTCCATAAATCATTATAAACATAAAAATAAGAAGACCTGAAAATACTCCGAATAATAGCTTCATAAAAGTACCTGTTTTGGAGGATTCAACCCCATCAAATGATTCTTGATTTATAGAAACATAGGTTTTAGAATCTTCTATCAAAGATAAATCTATACCTTTATTTTGTAATTTTAATTCAGAGAGCCTATTTTCAATTTTGGATTCCAAAGAAGATATCAATGATAGTGATGGTGATTCTTTTGAATAAAATTTAATATGCTCAGCAATAGATTCTAAAGAGCTTTTAGGAACGTAAAGTAAGCCATCGGCTTGTTCTTGATTTGAGATTGCTTTAGCTGTATCTAAATCAATATCAGTCAGCTTAGTATAAATAGTTTGATCGTTTGACTGGAAAGAATCAGACAAAAACTCTGATTCGTCTAAAACATAAATAGATTTAATTGTATCTTCATCAAGACTCGTTAAATAACCTATTAGTAGAGGAATGGCTGCAAGGATAAATGGAGATAAGATAGTCATTATTATAAATGACTTTTTTCTAACTTTTGCTAAATACTCGCGTTTAATAATTAATGGAATGTGATTCATGATCAATTATTTTTTATAGTTTGAATAAATATATCGCTAGCATTTGGAATTAACTCTTTGAAATGAAGTACCTGTGCTTGGGCTGTCAGAAACGCTAATAAATCATTTGGAGTTTGATTTGCACCCAGAGATATATTAAGTTTTAAGTCGTTGTTCAACGATTTAAAATTGGCATTTGAAACTTTAAATTTTGTGTTTATAGTTTGTTTTAAATCCGCAGAACGCTTAGTCATTAAACCTACCTCAAAAGTATTTGTTTTATAATCACGTTTAATATCATCAAGCTTACCTTCCAATATTTTTTTGGATTCATGAATTAATGCTATATCATCACACAATTCTTCAACAGACTCCATCCTGTGGGTTGAAAATATAATGGTTGAACCTTCGTCCCTAAGCTGTAATATTTCATCTTTAATTAAATTGGCATTAATTGGATCAAATCCAGAAAAAGGTTCGTCAAAAATTAATAATTTTGGTTGGTGCAATACAGTGACAATAAATTGAACTTTTTGAGCCATTCCTTTAGAAAGCTCATCAATTTTTTTATCCCACCAATGTCCAATCTCAAATTTATCAAACCAATAGTGTAGTCGTTTTTTAGCCTCTGAATAAGACATTCCTTTAAGTTGTGCCAAATAAAGTGCCTGTTCTCCAACTTTCATTGATTTATATAGACCTCTTTCTTCTGGGAGATATCCTATGTATTGTATATGGTGCGGCCTTAAGGATTCGCCATCTAAAAAAACTGACCCTGTATCTGGCATGGTTATTTGATTGATAATTCTGATGAGGGTAGTTTTTCCGGCTCCATTTGGACCTAAAAGTCCAAAAATGTTGTTTTTTGGTACTTGAATTGAGACTGCATTCAAAGCCTGATATTCACCAAAATGTTTTGAAACCTCCTTAGTTTCTAAAAGTATGCTCATGAAAATGCTTTACAAGTAAGACTAAAAAATATAATAAATGTTACATTTAAAAGAAAAAAACACAATAACTAAGTGGATAATAACGGAACTTTCATCAAGATATTAGTAAAACTAGAATTATAATTTAAGTACCGACAGTACTAATGCTGTCTACTAGTTTGAATTCTAGTATATTGCACATGTAAATTATTATTATTATGCAACTAAATTTAGTGTCTTGTGATGCGCTTCGACCCGACAAAAGAGCAATCACGAAATGTTTATTAGAAATTTCGTCTAATATGGACCCATCATCAGCATATGAATTGACTCAAATTCTAATGGAAGGTGACTCAGTTGAGGTTGAGATTGAAAATAAAAACTCAGGATCAGCATTAAGAGCCTTAAGAAAACTAAGTATTGATTATGAAATTTTAGACTAAAGCTTACAAATAATAAAAAACCGTAAAAAAATGACAGGAACTTCCAATAACAACAAATACATGGAAAATAGCGTGGTTATAGTTGATTTTTTTTATGGAATAAAAAACAGCACCGAGAGTATAAAAAACACCTCCTGCTATTAACAACTGTAAACCTTTAGGATTAATGTTTTGCATTAAGGTATCAACAACAAATATAATTTGCCAGCCCATTAAAAGGTACATTGTAGTGGACAACCTGTCAAAACGTCCTGTATAAAATAGCTTTAATACTATACCCGTAAAAGCTAAAACCCATGTTGTTGCAAAAATAATCCAACCCAAGAAACCACCCAAAGTAATGATTGTGAATGGAGTATAAGTACCAGCTATTAGTATGTAAATAGCTGAATGATCAAAAATATTTAAGATTCGTCTTTTTGAAGTCTCTGTTGCTAAATGGTATAATGTAGAAGCAGCATAAAGCATTATTAAGCTCAAACCATAAATAATTAAACTAGCGGGTTTCCAAAATCCATGATAGTTAAGTGATTTTATAATCAGAAAAGGTAATACAAACAAACTCAATAAAAAGCCAAAAGCATGAGTGATAATATTTAATCGTTCCTCTTTTTTGGAATAATAATGATTTAATTCTTCACCCATATATTTATGATATTTTTTTTACGAAGTTTAA
>OCVR010003398.1_pt1 | contig 11265 bp, 16 predicted proteins | sample 1539091 | NCBI WGS metagenome assembly OCVR01 (sample SAMEA3355530, study PRJEB22509) | marine metagenome | biome: marine; feature: coastal ocean; material: water | place: USA | collected 2010-08-07 | depth 16 m | reverse complement strand
GCCGGAATTTACGCTGCGGAAGAAAACGGCCCTGTACAGCCCGCTTAGCGGGCTGTACAACCAGTTTCGTTGAATGCAGAAATTATCATCAAACCTCAATGATCAGGTTTGTATAAGAATATTAGAGCGGCTGCACGTTCTCATATCCCGGGAGTTTCTGTTCACAGCGAACAATCCACGTTTGTTTTATCATGATGGAATCTGCTTATTTTAAGTGACGTTAAGGTAACATATTTGGTGTCTGTTTACCATTATGCAATTGCGTTAACACAACAAAAATGTTTAAATGTTCAATTATTTCAACACCAATTAATAAGGTGAACCATGCCTGCCGCAAGGCGGAATATCAGTTGAATTATCGCTCGTGGGTTGGCGTTGCACAGCGGAGGGGTCTACACCTTCTTAGGGCGTGTACCAGAGTGTGAACCTCAGCCATCAGGAATTTTACTGGCCAGGCAGGTTATGCCTGGGTTTCAGCCTTGCGACATCACAACAGAGAAAGGTGAGCACTCACTTGTGAAGATAAAATAAAGCCGGCAATTGCCGGCTTTATTGTGCTTTATGATTAGATGTTTTCGTTTTTTCTCTGGTAACGAAGTTGTCGCGAAAATAACGTATTGATGTAGCGCCTCATGGGTCCGATGTCGCCATCATTCATCCACGATTCAAGTCTCATCGGTAAATCAATATCGAATGTTCTCGGGTGGCACAGTGATACAAATCGTTGTCCGGACGGAGTCAGCGAACAGGCGTGCTTTTTATCTCTCGACAGGTGACCGCGTTGAAGCATTTTTTCAAAAATTTCGGAGTAGCTGCTAGTTGATCCCAAAGTGGATTTATCCTGAAACTTGCCCGTCCCCTTCCATTTGTCCATTCTTTTAATAAGTTCGTCAGGTTTGAATTTCTCAGGCATTGTGGCAACAAAAAGCATGGCTAACAGTTCAAATTTAGTGATCACTCTTGCTGCATTGAGTCCTGATTTTTTGCAAAGCTCTCCGAAAACCAGTGCTGAGTTACAGTTCCACCAGTATTCGAAAAGACGCTTTATGGACTGTCTTGAAGCCAGTGCCTGGTAACCCGATGTTTCCCAGTTGCGCGAGGAACGTTCAGCCCACACCTTTTCGGAGTTGCTGTGAAGCATGTAAGTGAGAATGCAACTTACAGGGGTTTCGCTGGGAAGGTTCATCCTGTCGAGGTATTGTTTCGCGCCATACGCGCCTCTTTCATCGTCGTCGGTGGCAATAACGATTTCCTCAGCCTTGCAGGCAATCCCCTGGAGCATTGCTTCATAATTGTTGAGGCCGTCGTTCGTCGGCACAAAAGAGATAAGCGGGCGTCCTTCGCCATCGTAGGCATGAGCCCGGCATTTTATCCACCCTTCTGCATGATGGTGCTCTCTTTGGGATAACAATTCAGGATGAGAGCGATATTCGCCGGGAAGCTCAGTGTACGGGATTTGTTTGAAGGAGAGGTTGGGGATTGATTCTATCCACAACCCGAGGCTGAAAGTGACCAGAATAACATCGTCTTTATCGGTTATTCCGTGTTTCACGATTTGTTCTACAGCGTGTTTTTTCTCAGCGATAAAAATGCGCATAGCAATTATCCTATCGATATGGTGATAAGTGTCTTACGCGCAGCTTTGCTACGAACGGTGTAAATTTATCAAAAACGATGTGTTTTGTAAATAGGTGCCTTAAATTATCCGAACAGCAATGTCGCTCTGGCTTTCATTCCTTTTAGTGAGAACAGAGGGAGGTGGTTAGCTTCAACCGCGGCCAGGCGAAGGCGGGTTTCCTTTTGCTCGCCAGAGATTCTTGTTTGAATATCAACAGGCAGCTGTTTGGCATTGATGGGGTTGCTTTCGCTGGATTTATCAAGTCTGTTTTTGCGTAATTGTTTAATGGTGAGGTTAATGCTTTGGGAGACACGATGAACGGCTTCCTTTGCTGTGATATTGTCCGCATTGAGCGCTGCGACAGCATCGTCACGCATTTCTTTCATTGTTGAGAAAGGTTTGGTCGTTCTCATACTTTGCTCCATGTTGTCGTTTTTCTAATTTGCTTCAGAGTTGAGATCATCGCTTGGAAACGGAGTGACACCCGTCACCTTTAAAGTACAGGCTTCCCATTCATCCAGTGCAAACTGCATGTTAAGCCAGTAGCGCACAGAGGTATCTGTTGCGATAGAGAGACGCTTCGCCATGGCCAAAGAGCAGCGCGAATTTTCATTAACGAACTCACTCAGGGTTTTTCTGGTAACACCCAGCAATTTCGCGGCATCAGTAACGCTCAGGTTTAGTCTTGCAAGTACATTTCTTGCCAGGAAAGCGCCGGGGTGCGTGGGTTTTCTTTTTTTATCCATTTTTCTTCTCCAAATTAACACTTTGAATGCTAACCTGACACGTAACGGGTGCCAACAAAATTGTTTTAAACTTGTGTTTTCGAACTTTTAATGTTGTAATGTTTCAATCGAGAAGTGAGGTGTTCATGAAAAAGATAACATTAACCATTTTTAGCTGGCTCCTGGTGCTTTGCGCGCCGGCTTGTATCATGATGAAGTTGGAGCCGCGGGTTGTGCAATTAGCTTCGGTTTTTACAATAATGGGAATAGCACTTGATTGGGTTGTAAAGAATAGGCCGGAAGTTGTGGGAATAAAGCATGAACCGATTTGATAAGATCCCGACTGATGTGAGTGGACTTTTCTGGTACCACGGAAATGGTAAGAATGAACCAGAACCAGTAAAGTTAGATAAAGACAATCATCCCGGAGCGATGAAAGGATTTAATGGGCGCATACAAGCCTGGATGCGTGAGGGAGAGTATCTCATAGGTCCGCAGTTGCCTCCTGCGAGCACGGAATTATAAAATGAAGCCCGGCCAGCCCTCGCGGAGGCTCACTTATCCGTTTTGGTACCTCTACTCGGTCATCCAAATCTAAATCGTCGGTGTTTGTTGTCATACGATGATCATTGAAATAAAGCCGTCCTTCATCAATATCGTACACGTGTCAAAGTAGGGTAAAAAACAAATTTGTTGTTTTCAAGTGGCGTGATGTATAGCAAAAAAACCAGCATTCGCTGGCTTTTTAATGTTCATTTAGTAGGGGCGCTTACGCGCCGGTAAAGCCATTAAAGGTGATCCCTCCGACCTTGACCGGTTCGAAAAGCTTGAAAGTTTTGTTCTGATTCATAAATCCACCTTAACTTAAGATTGTTTCATCTTACTTATATTATCACAATAGTATTCATTAAATAATTATGCAGGTAAGCGCTACGGGCGAGGCGGAGTTGGAAATGTCTCATCGTGTTTTACAGCCGTATTCGTGGCTGGGTAGTCATTCGCCATGAGTTGGCCCGCTGGTTTTACATCGCGCTCAAGTCCATATCCTGTCCACTCGATAGCATCGAAGTTGAGAACGATGATCTCCGTGTGGTTGCCAATGCTGGCGATGGCGTCAACTCCCATACTGAGCAGTTTGCTTGTCATTTCCTCCCGGGAAGACACGTTGAGGGTCTCGTAAATTGCAGTTTTGGCATCGGGGCCTTCCATGTCGTGCCAGAGCACCTGGGAATCAGGTTTGAGGATAAAGGTAACTATCGGTTGCTCGGGCGCGCGAGGGTTTTTTTTCGGCATGCCAAACATACCGAAAGGATCATGCCTTGAATACGAGGCCGGCGCGCCGTGAAGCTTTGCTGTCGCGTCTATGCGTGACAGGTCAAAACCATTCTTTATGATGTTTTCTGCGTGTTTGAGGCTTTCTGTTTGATGTGCGTATTCAATCAGTTCGCCTTGTGATGCGCTTCCAAGGTAATGCATAAAACTCTCCTTTCGTAATAGTATTTTATCATGCTTCGTAATTGAAAATTGTCAGTAAGCTAACTTGCAGTTGAAGCAACAAGTTAGTTTGGTTATACTTGTTGTGAGGTTATCAAAATGATAAATGTTAGATAATGAAGAAAACACTGTTAATGCTACTTGTTTCCTGCTCTCTTTTTGCTAATGCAGAGCCGGCTGTTATTAAGGAAAATTATACGATTCCGGGAACGCTATCAGAATCGTGTGATAAAGTGGACTATTACTCGCCAGGGCAGGAGGGGAGGAGTACCGGCTTTGCCTCATGGAGGTAATTCAACTGACGCTCGATTACACCAAGTTTATCCCCGCCATCATTGCGCCAGGGATGATGCCGGAAGACAAGCGATTAATGCATGTTGAGGAAGCAAAGAAGATATTCACCTACTTCAACAGCGCCTTGCCTGACGGCGAAAGGCTGACTGTTGATGTCGATAATATGATGTTTAAAGGAAAGGATTATGCATCATAACTATTCCGATGCTTCAACAAACTTTGCAAATTTGGGTCTCATTTCATTTTTGTTCGTGTATGTTCATTCTTGGTTTACTGAGCCTATACTGACATTAGCGGTAACCCTTCTTTTTGCATTGGTGATTGTTGCCGCCGGCGGCATACTGTCATTGGCCTTTGCTGCACAGGCTGTTCGTGCCTGGTGCAAATCACGATTCAGGTGGAGTCGCACCTAAAGACGTTAGGCTGCAATTCATGTTCGTTCACCGTGAGCGGGAACGGTGAGCCGGTTTTCTCGGGCTGTTTGAACAAGGCAGTGTGTTTCTTTGCCGCCGTCAATAATCACGGTATTTAAGCGGGCACTGCAAAGTTGTGTGCCGACGTTATGTGGCACGGAAGGCGAATGCGATCAGGTTTGAATGGTGGTTTTTCAACAAGCGATTGTCCCGGCTTTCTCCCGATTTCCTGGATAGCGACTTTATACGTCTTTCTTGTCGATGCCCAATGTTTACCGGCAGCCAGTTTTTTGGTGTTTTCTCATGAGACACCTCCTTGTGCCAAACATAATAGCAGGTAAAACGTTTTTGTTGTTTTGCCGTTTCAATTGCGGCGATTTAATCTCCCTTTGAAATGATTTTTATAATCTTTTCAAGCTGTCCAAACGAAAGGTTTTCACACTCCAAAGAGAAAACCGCTTTCACGCCATCCCAGTCACCACTTTCAGACTGCGCAGGAATCACTTTTGAGCGAATGTTCTGAGAGTAGCTCTCAACACCTTGTCCAATGTTACCTCTTACATCAGATTGCATGCTGGCCAGAAAGCCTTGGCGTGACACCGATATGTCTTTCGCGGCCACGTGAGGCGAAGATTTCACCCTTTGAAGGGCGTCGTCCAGTGCTGCCTGATGAGGGGTTTTGGCAGCAGCTGGCGCATTTTCTGATAGCTCTCGAAGGTTGCAGTACCGGCAGGACCAAAGGTTGAGCTTAGTGTTTTCCTGCATTGCTTTACTCTCGCCATCGGTAATGTAACCCTGAGAAACGTGGACACCCTTTTTGTTACACTTAGGGCAAACAGAATATTGCTTAGCCATGATTATCTCCACTTGTAAAAAGAAAAAGCCCCGGCGCAAATGATTTGGCCAGGGCTTGGTATTATCAATAAACAGAGTTTCTCACAAAAATGTTGTTAAGTAAAGCTTGTTTTAACAGTTATCCAGTGGCGACAAACCGATAGCCTCAGCACTGCCTTTTTTTGTGTTGTATCTGCTTACCGCTTCAGAAATGGTTTTCTTCCATTTTTCAATGGAACGGTATTCAACGTCATCATTTGCAACATGGGCACCAAGAGCCACCTTTAAACTCAAAACTGCTTGCTTTGGGTTATCTGCCGACATGATATCCAGAGCTTGCCCCCGGATGGATTTGAAAATGTCCGAATCAACGGCTTTGTCAGCCCCCTTCATATGCATCGCTGCAACAAGAGAACGGGCAATGTAAGCTTTTTCGTCCCGGCTTAATGATGCAATTTCAGCGTTTAACTTTTTATTGCGAAGGATTGTGCGCCAAACACAGTAGTATATCGGAACGCAGCATGGTATAGCAATGAGTGACAGAACCTGTTCAGATAGATCGTAAATGGCTCCAAATACAACGACTGGTATTGCAAACACAATGGACAGTACCAAAGAGAGCAGTGTGAGCGCTTCTTGCTTCCCACTCTCCCCAATCATGTCACTCAGCGCCAGAAGTTTTTCACTTGGTTTCTCAAGGGTGTCTGAAGCAGCGCCTTCTTTGGGTGATTCACTGCCTCCCTTGATAAGAAGTGACTCATAATGGTTAACATTTAGTGCTGCGGCAACAGACATTATTGTCTCCCGGCTGGTGTTATTTCCACGCTCAACATTGCGAATGGTTCTGACACTCAACCCGGCCGCATCAGCAAGTTGTTCCTGTGTCCATCCCAAATTATTTCTTAGTGAAACGATGTGCTCTCCGTCAGGTTTGTTCATTTCCATTCCCTTTGTTATCAAGAGGGCTTAATTCTAATGCTTTTCAAATAAAACAACAGGCAAGAAGCCGGCAAGCAACCGGCAAAAGCCAGGCAACCCCTTTAAAAATGCATAGGTTTGACAAAAGATGGGAGTGAAGATGAGCACGCCAGCGCTGATTCCTTGCACGCAGAAGCGAAATCGCCATCACCGCTTAGTGCCGCAGATATCTGCTTGGCAGCATTGTAAACAAGCTTATCAATCAGTTCATCTGAATAACGCGTCGAGGTGTGCGTTTTTGTTATTGAACCATCAATCGGCACCCACGACTTTGTTGCTCCGTCACGCTTATCAACGCGAAGATGCAGCATCTCGTGATTGTCACGCGACCCCGGAGTGTAAGCACCAGTGTAATTCTCATCTACGCTAAAAATACATACCCGATAATTACCGTTATCAAATTCACGAAACCAGAATTCAGGGTGAAGTTTTTTTGCTACCGGAGTATGGCGTTTGGCATCATCTACACCGATATTTTCAGTTTGCGATATGGTGGCTATGATTTCATCAGCTCTCTTGCGGTATGCGTCAGCGGTTTTACTGGCCAGATAGGCACACTGACTCTTAGCATATGCAAGCGCCTCCTTGATGTTGCCCTCATGCGCAACAATTGAACTGCTAATTCCGTTTGAAATAGGGTTCATGAGAGAATTCGGATCCCATGCCTCGGTGAAGAACTGGGTTTCCAAAAGCGCATCTGTGTATAGGTGGGTGCGGCAAGCATAGAGTTCGCTTTTTGATAGCATGAACTCGTCATTGTCAATCTGCTCATATGTTTCCCTCATGGATGCTGGAAGCTTGTAGTTCAACTTGTATTCCATACTGTCATCAATAGTCACACCGCCGCCGCTGACGGTTATGACGTAAAGCCGGCGTCCTGATTTGTACCCCTGAGATTGGAGGTACTTGGTTGTTATATTAGGTTTTTTCGACTTTGCATTCTCTTGTTTCATGAAACAGATTCCTGTGTGACTTATGCGGATATTGTCTCATGAATATTGAAGTATTACAACAAAATTGTTGGTTTTGACTGTGATATAATCTCATTAAGAAAACATTATGGGGCTCGCTCGTGCTGAAAGTTTATACCGCGTCATCAAAAGAAATAACATCCGGAGGTCTGGAGCATGTGGGTACCGGTACCGGTGTAGGAAGGTACGGGTACGGCGTATACTTCGGTGCATTCGACACCGCCGCTAAATATTATGATAATTATCGCAACCACAATGATTCAATGCAGGCCATCTTTGATGGGGGAAACGACATGGATATGCCCATTGAGCCTGGCACACCTGCCCACCAGATAGCCGTAATGTCTAAAACGATGACCTTTGATGAAATTCAAGAGCGCGTTTCATCCATACCAGAGCTGTCCGATGCATTAAATGTCATGTACAAGGACGAAGAGCCACTCTTCAGGCTTGAATATGGTGTAATGAATCTCGCATCTATCCCCGGGATTGGGTGGGACGGAGAGACCGTAACCGGTCCAATCGAAGATTGGGACACCCCCTTTAACTTGGAACTCGATGACGTCGCCGAGAAGTTCCTTGACTTTCGCTATAAAAAAACGGGCCTGGAGGGGTTTTCTTCACAGCTTGCGGCGGTAGGGGTTGATGCTGATGCGCCCGAAGGTGCACCTGCCGTGTTGCAAGCATTGTTTGATAACGTGGCCGAAAGGCTATGGGAGAACGACCTTTTTGACGAATTTGATGAAAGCGACGTGGAGGAAGTCTGGTCTGCTCATTTGAGGGGGGATTTTTATTCTGACTTTGAGGCTGAGGAATTTTTTGATGAGCATGTCAAGAACACAGATGAGTACGCCATAATGAGAGACATTGTTAAACAGTCAGGAATGCCATCTCTTGAATTAGACAGTGAGCTGACAATGGGTGACGTGTATGAACAAATGTCAAAAATGGTGGGTGGACCAGAAGCTGCAAGGTTTTTCTCCAAAAAGCTCAAAATAGAAGGCTTTTTTGCGCCGGCTATGGAAGGCGGAGAGGGGCGTCTTGAGCTGGTGCTGTTTGGCGATGAATTGCTGAGAGATACGAAATTTGAACGTGTCAAGGTCTGTGATTTTCATGCTTTGGAGGGGGATCCTGTATTGAAGCCAGGTGCAGGTAATGGCGGCGATGAAGATGTGAACCTTCAATACCAATACAGACGTTAAAGATTTGCCAGCTGATACACCGGCTGGCAAATCCTCTTTTTAGCTCGATTGAGATACACAAGCCCGGATGGCGTTGGCGTCGAGTTTTAACGTTTCAGCTCCAGGCTTGCTAATCGTCTTAAAGCGAACCCTTCCGCCCCCCTCTTTCAGGCAAGGAAAGATGTGCAGGTGGTAATGCCCCAGCTCATTGAACGCACCATTGTTTTGCAGGAAACTGATCCCATCAGGCCCATACACTTCAGAGAGTGCCTGAAAAACAATTCTTGCTGCCTGTAAAACATTCAACATGACATTGTCAGGCACATCCATAAAGTTGGAGTGATGGTGTTTGGGACAAATTAATGTATGTCCGCGATTGACCGGTTCAATGTCCAGAAAGGCAATAACCGTCTCATCTTCGTAAACGATTTCAGCAGGTATTTCACGCGCCACAATACGTTCAACAAGCGTCATTGGTAAACTCCTTTATCAGGCATCCCTGACTCTTTTATAATGTCTGGTACAAAAGGGATGGAGGGTGCGTGCCCGTCTGGGAAACTAAACTCTAACACCATTGCGGTCGTGGGTGTGACAAGCATAGTGTGTGTCGCCACCTCTTTCCGAAAAGGCATCGCATCACTGAGCTGCTTCAACATATTCCTGTCAGCCCACCACACCCCCTCAGACGCATCTGCTCCGGGTGTGAACAGGAGATGCCTTTCAACGCGTTCATCGTCAAAAAGATTGCCTGCGGAAAGCTTTAGGTCAGACAGCCGGCTGATACAAACAATAGTATGCATAGACGCCTTAAGAAGCTTTTCAAACTCAGCGTTTTTCGCATTGTTTAACATAGCATCCTCAGAAACCATAAGTACCGCACCGTTAAGCATGACTTCCACGCAGGCTGTGTTTTCAGGATCTATCAGGGAAAATCTGTCAGGGTGTGACGTGATGATGGTTTTAAGCAGGGATGGTTTGCTCTCGTTATGAATACGCCCGGAATTTACGGCATGGTATTTAGAGGGTGATATCATCACCACACGCTCGCCGGACTGCAAAAGGTGCAGGGCGCTGTTGAGCATGAGTGTTGTTTTCCCGGATCCGGTATTACCCATGATGGCCAGAAGAGAACGGTTGTGCTTTCGATTGTCGAAAGGTGCTTGTCCCGGAATGAGAGAGAGGGGCTTCTTAATACGCTGGATCAGCGTGGACCACGAGCTTCGACCGTGAACGAAAGCGATCGCGTTCTGCCCTTTGGATAACGCAGAATGGTTATTTTTGGCGAACTGCTTTGCATCTTTTTTTGCCTGTTCAACAGACAAACCGGTAGGGAATCTGGGTGACGTAAACATACATTTCTCCAATCGGCCTTTGGCCACGCCTGAAACCAAACACCATGGATACATGCTGTTTAATCAAAAAAAAGAATAACACTCTGCCCTTGCCCGGGCTTCGCCAATGCAGGCGTGAATACACGCGTGAGTGAAACGCAGGTTTATCATAACGATAACTATGCTAATTATCAAGGTTTGTTTTTATTATTTTCTATTGGCTACAAGATCGAAGTATCCCTGTATTTCGCTCTCTACGGAGGTTAGTAGCACTCTGCCGCGCGAGTCTGTCGGAAGTCTTTCTTTGCATATTGCCAGCAGTGATGATGCAGTACTTTCACGGTCTGCATGAACGGCCATCATGACCGTGTTACCTATCTCGTCTGGAATCTCGTGTTTTTCCGCTTCACCGGAATGCAACTGACGTGTGAGAAACCTTATGCCTTCCAGCCACATCTGGAAGTCTCGTTCCGTAGCGGGTCGCGTATCGTGCATTTTTATGCGTGATCCCACAAAACCCCGATAGAGAGGATGTTCTTCTTTTTTCATGATCAACCTTATTGTGCAGAAACGAGATGCCGGGACTGGTACTCCCGCCAGGATATGAGTTCAGGCGGTGTATTTCCTCGTTGGAATTTACAAATAGAAATGTTACGCATGCGGTCTTCACCTAACAAATCAAGCATGAGAAGCTCTGCTGACAAAGTAGTCAGATTCATCGTGTCAATCATGATTGACTGCATGCCAGAACGTGTTTTTTGTTTTTCAGGTACCTGTGATATTTCTACAGTTACTGAAAGGGTAATCGCTTATTGAAAAATCGCTGACCAAACCTGATCATGGTCATTTTCGGAGAGTTTTATGCGGTGCGATTATGGTTTGGTGAGCATTGGGCAGGCGGCAGCACATTACGGCGTGAGCGTGGTAACAATGCGGCGCTGGGAGCGTGAGAAGCGACTCTCTCCAGCGTCCCGGACGCTTGGCGGTCACCGGCGATACCGTCTTGATGGCGAGGAAGACAGGCTTGCCATTGGCTACGCCAGGGTATCAGGCAGTGATCAGAAAGCGGATTTATCCAGACAAAAAGAGTTTCTTTCACCACACTGCGACGAGGTCATTGGTGATGTTGGTTCAGGCTTAAAATGCAATAAGCCGGGTCTTAAGAAACTGTTAAACCTCATTCTCAACCGAAAAATTAAAGCACTACACCTGGCCTACAAGGACAGATTATTACGTTTTGGCCAACCTTTGATCTTCCAGTGCTGCAAATGGGCGGGTGTGGACGTTATTGTCCATAAAAACGACGAGGAAGCGACCTTTGAACAGACACTGTGCCACGATGTGATGACATTGATAGCTGTTTTTTCTGCAAAATTATACGGCAGACGTTCCCATCAAAAACGTTGTGGTGTATAATCTGAAATAT
>OCVR010003385.1_pt1 | contig 11294 bp, 10 predicted proteins | sample 1539091 | NCBI WGS metagenome assembly OCVR01 (sample SAMEA3355530, study PRJEB22509) | marine metagenome | biome: marine; feature: coastal ocean; material: water | place: USA | collected 2010-08-07 | depth 16 m | reverse complement strand
CCATCCTGGAAAGGAGACTTGTTATCATCTTCAATTGCAATAATTGCCGCACCATTGATATTTGCTTTAATGTCGTCTACCTTGATATTAAGAAAACCAGAGTGGTCAGTTCCACCGTGAGTAGAGGCTACTCGTACTGTTTCTCCATCAAGGTCACCTTGTATATCAAAACGATATGCTGGATGATTTTTCATACCAAAAACCACTATGTCGCCCATCTCGTAATCTGCTTCATTCGACATTTGTACCAAATCATCAAATGTTGGTTGCTTCTTTGCAATATTCAATTCTGAGTCATCTTCACGCATTTCTATTTTACTAGGGTCAAACTTTGAAAATGCTGATTCAACCATCATATCCCATTTCTCATCTGCTGTTTTTGTCTGTTTTTCTATTTTTACTTTAGACATTTTCAATAAATGACCTGCAACTTTAAGTTCTTCTTTATCAACTCCTGCTGGATTCTTGCGAATATCATTAGCAATATCAGTCAAAAAGAACGATAATTCCGCCGCTCTATCATGTCCTTTCTTTTTACCTTTTTTGTCATCTAGTGTGTCTACTTCAATTCTGTCAGCCAAATCATCAAATGTCATTGCTATCATATCAATTTTCCTTTGAGCCACTTCTTCTGGTGTACGAGGTTCAGCATATTGCTTCTTAATCTGCTCGTAATCATAATCACCTTTTGGTGCACCGAAGGATATCACATTGATTATTTCATCAGTCTTTTTTGTTCTTGCCGAAATTAGTTCTTTAACTCTATCTACTTGATTGAGTCTACGATTTTCCATTTCTTCTTCATTAACTTTGTGTAGTAATGGGAAAATATCTCTTAATGATTCTTCAAATGTTGATTTTGTAAACTTTTGTACAAATGTATCTACTGCTTCTTCTGAAATTTCTTGTTGTTCTGTTTCTTCTTTAAGAGCAATGCCTTCTACAAAATTAGCATATCCTTTCGTGCCTTGAATTCTCTGTACTGTTTCTTTAATTGAATTCATACTGCGTTTAACATTCCATATATCAGCACGATTATTTTCGTTTACTAATTGCTGTTTGTTAACTACGCCCATAAACTCTTTCAATCTTGATAGGTTATCAGACAATTCTACAATAGCCTCACCTACTATATCATGTGGAACTCCACCTGATGCTACGTGTCTAGCCATTGCTCTTGCTCCATTTAAATGAATAAATGGGTACTTAAAACGTTCACCTTCTCCTGATTCAACAAAAATTGATGTGATGTTACGTGAACGTGAGCCTCGAGATTCCTCGTTGACTGGCGCCCGATGTTTTAAGATTATTCGCACATTTTCTAATGTTTGACGGCTTGTGCGTGATGACCCAGACAATGGGCCCATGCCTTCATTGACGTGGTCAGTCATGGTTTGCTCCTTATTTTGTTCAACCTTGTATGCATAATTTTTAGGTTCTATATGTTTTCCGAATGAACGAATATCGAAATCTAACATATTAGTCCGTGCCATATTTTTTAATTGTGTCATCATATTATTGACACTTTCGTTATCAATATCGACATCTTCACCGATATGAAACTTTAATTCGTTAGTATTATCGTCAATATGAACCATCATGTTTGGTTCTTTGACGTAAAAAAATCTTGCATCACCTGGTACAGCGACACTTTTGCCGCTACTAGCATCGAACATCTTCATTTGAAGTCCGCTTCCTTGCATTAATTTCATTACTTTTGTTGCGATATTATCTAAATTTATAGCCATAGTTTGTATTCTCGTTCATCTTTTTAGTATTTATCAAAATATCACAGGAAGTGGGTCTGAATAGTCACTATCAGTGTCCAGAGTCGATCCAAGCAGTTCTTCATATCCTTCTTCAAATCTGGATATAAGTTGAATCTGTCTTACACACAATAATGTTGCTGAAACTAAGTCATCTGTTTCGCCCGTTTTTGCTTCATAACTTTTTCCTTTTGCTATGAATGTCTTTAATTCTCTTATGAAATTCTTGCTTAGAGGCGTCATCTTGTCACTTTCAATCCAAGATTTCATTTTCATACAAGCAGTAATTTTTGTCTTATATGTTGTGGTAAATCCTTTTCTTGACACTCGTTGTCTACCTTTCTTTTTGGGTTCGTGTAAGAATGTGCCAGGAAACTTATCTTCATCCATCTCTTGTATGACAACTAATGCGGCTTCGCCCAATGAATTGTTCTCTACAGACCAATATATTTCAGGTGCTGAACTACCGAGTTCTTTCATTTCATCATTGATAATAGTAAGAACAGTGTGCATTGTTTTAACTTGTCCGTGAACATCTGTTCTATTATTTTGCCATTCTGCGACTTGTATAAGTTCTGGTAACGCCCACACTTCAATAGCAGAGTTATCTCCACCAGTTCCCATAGCAGGATCTAATCCTACTACATAAGTAGAATCTTTATTAATATGTTCATACCATCTAACTTGTCCAGTTCTTAATATTGGTTCTTTTCCTTTGATTCCTGACAATTTTAAACTGTTAACTAAAGTTTCGTCATATGCGATAAATTGACATTCATGTTCTCTTAGAAAGCGTTCTTTACCAACACGTGCTTCTTCTTCAACTGCCCATTTCTTATCTCTATCAGGATGTTGGTTCCACACTGCGTTGTATGGTCTAAAACCATTGATTCCTACTTCTGTTTCGTTTCCGTAAGCATCTAATCTCTTATTCGCGCCCGACCATATAATTGCAAATTGGTCATCATCTAAGTTAGGAGTTGATGTGATAATTGCTTTACCACCCGTTGCTAGTGTTGGGGAAATAGAAGTCCAGAATTCTTTTGCTATTGTTGGTCGTACAAACGCAAACTCATCTGCGTATAGTAATGAAATAGAAAGACCACGACCAGTATTTTCAGTCGTTGCTTGAGCAATGATACGAGAACCATTATCAAATTCAATACTACCTTTGTTATAATTCGTTACACCTGCTCTAATATGGTCTGGACACATCTCATATGCATATCTAATTCTATGCATAATTTCTTGGGCGCCAGAATACTTATGGGCTGCAATTAGAACTGTTTGGTCTGGATTGAACATTGCATACCACAATAGATAACCAGCCGCTGTAGTTGATTTGCCCATCTGTCTACCTAACATAGATATAGAAAATCTATAATTATGATAAGATTCTGCTAAATCCTGTTGATAATCATATGCCGCATATAGTATTTGACCTTTCGTGGGATGCTGAATCCAAAAATACTTACTCAGAAAATAGAACGGGTCAGACATACACTTGCTAAATTCTAACAATTGTACGTTACTAAATTGGGTTTTTTGATATGGTTTTTTTGTTAAATCTGCCAAGTTAAATACTCACTTAATTATCTATATAGTATTTATCTTTGATTATAATGATACTAATAAGAATGATAAATACTATTGATGTATGAGGGATTCCCACCTTCAACATCAATCATATGGGAGAAATAATATGGCAAGATATAGAGGTCTTAGAGCAATCGCTGGAATGGCTCGTATTAAGGTTAGACGTTCAATCGACTTGAGAGAACTTTCTGATTTTGGTGCGATTACATCAAGCGGTGACGATTTACCAACAGCAGGTGCTTTGCATCGTGCTTCAACTGGTGGTTCAACAGGAGCAACTCGTGGCTACACCAATCTAGGTGAACTTACGGGTGTTAAAGTTGACACACAAGATATGGGTTCAGTCACTACAACTGCATCTTCGGATTTAGGTTATAATGATGAAACTTATGGTTACTAATCAACTCTAAAGTAACATTTAGGAAACCCGCTCTTTAGCGGGTTTTTTATTGGGCGCCCACAAAAAAGTCTCACTAGGAGACTTTGTTTGTTTATAATAGAGGTGCTATTTAGAACTGAACTTTAGCATCAAGATTGAGACCCTTAGGTGATGTCATCTTACCTGTATCTTTTTTTCTTGCTAGTCTTTGAACTCTGTCATCATAATTCAACGTTGAACCTTTTTTACCTTTTGGTCCTTTAACTGTTACTTTTGATTTTCCTACTTTATCAATATCAATTTTAGGTCCATCTTCTGGCCAATCAAATGATTGGTCTAAATCATCATGTGCAGGGTCTCTGCTAGGACGCTTTTCAGAACCATCTTCTTGAATACCTGCTAATTTTCTAAGTCTATCTTGGTCTTCATTAACTGCGTTACAACCGCAACCACATTCTGGTCCACAATTACAATCTGAACCACAACCACAAGAGCAACCTTCTTTTAATTCGTTAATTTGTTCTTGTGCTTTTTGAAGGTTTTCTTCAACAGTAGTTTCTTCTTTTTCTTCAACTGTATCGTCCTTTTTACCATTCTTAGCGGCTAACATTTTTGCAAATGCTGCCTTTTGGGCTGGACTTTGGGCTTCAGTAACTTCTTCAGTGGATTCTGCCCATCTGTTAGAAGTATTGTTGTGATGTCCGCTAGGTGGTGCAATTCCATCATCATTATAATTGCGTTTTCTATTTTTATGTTTTTTAATGGCAGTAGAAATGACAGCACCATCTTCGTCAACTTCTTCTTCATCTTCATTATATCTTGTAGTAGTGCTAACATGACCTTTGCCATCGAAGTTGGATGATACATTTTTAGAACCCAATCTTGAAAGTTTCTTCGTACCTTTCCACACACCTTTACCTAATGCTCCACCAATTTGTTTGACTTTATCTGTTGTCCATCCTTCTTCCATTTCATCAAAATCGTTTAACAATGCTTCATTAATCTCATTTTCGTCTAAAGAGTACTCTAATGGATTATCACCAAGTGTTGGTTGGATTGTTTTCTTTTGTTTTGCAATGCTTTCTGGAGACTTTTTAGAATAATCATCTAAGTCTAATTTGTCGTTTGCTTCTGTAGGTTCAAACACTGAATCATCTTCAGCAACTACTTGTGCATTTTCAAGACCTGCTAACTTCATCAATCGTAAAATTTCTTCTGGATGCTCGGTGACAGTCTCACTAGTCGTTACTGACTGACCATTGTCCTCTGTTGTTGATAGGTTATATTGTTTGCTCATTATTCATCTCCACTGATAACTGATGCACTTGATTGTTCATCTTTTGACATCTGCTCTGGTGCAGGGTCAGATTTTGGCTTAACGCTTAATTCGTTTTCAACCGTGTCGTGTTCTTTTTTCTCTAAATCATTTAAAAATTTATCTACAAAAGTTTTACCGTAAGTTTTGCCATCATCTGATGTTTCATCATAATCTGTGCCTAGTAGTGCTTTTTTATCTTCATCATCTTCGCTTTCTACTTCAGGTTCCCATCCTTCTGGATGAACAAGTACGTTTTCAAGTGAAACACCAAGTATATCACTTAATTGTTGTTGTAGAATGTCTGCTGACAATGGATAACCAGTAACTATATCAACTTTTGAAACTTTTGAATTTGTTGCATTATCAAAAAACATTGGATTCTTAGTGATAGGAGTAGTTGATGTCTTTGACATCGTTTTAAGGTCGTATTTTGACAAAAATGTTTCAATACGATTTTCCTGTGCGTCATCTAAGTCACAACAGAATCTTAATGTAAATTTATGTTCTTTTGTTGACTCTGTTAAATATTGTTTAAATGTTTTCATTGTATGTTCCATATATGTTTCTTAATATATAAATTTAAATAACTCTTATTCTTATTTATCATTTTCTATGTCTTTTTGTGCGTTGTCTATTCTCTTTAACAGTTCATTTCTGTCAATTATAACTGCGCCGTCACTTTCTAGTTCAGTACCGTCCTTATTTTTAGAAATATTGTGGTCTAATTTCGCTTTTTGAAGTTGAAGATTAATCATCTTTAATTTTCTATCAACTTTGCTATCTTTTGCTTCCATAGCCGTTTTGAGCATCTGATTTGCTGTTTCTAGCAGTTTGGCACCAGCATGTATTTCTACATTCATTCCTAGTTGAAGTAAGTCATTGAAGGCATCCAGGGCTTTTTGATGAATATCATCCATCTCTTTATCGTGTTCATTAAGGTCTTGTACAAGTGGTAATGCTGTATCAATCTTTTCAGTAGTCTTTAATTCAGCATATAGAATCTCTGTTAGTTCTTTTGATTCTTCAATTGAGGGAGTTTCTTTCTCAATTTCTTCTTTAATTTCTTCCGCTGGCTCAATATTGAATGTTTCTTCTAGTTTTTTGGTCATAATATACGCTCTTAATTAATTATATTCGTATTTATCAAAAATAAAGTTGCCGTTTTTTGTAACCATAGTAGCGAATTATGTATTAAAGGATAACGGCATCCTCATCTTAGAAATAGGTAACAGCAAAGCCGAAACTAATTTGGTCCTAAGATGTGTTATCTTGGCTTTTTGGGCTTAACGGGCTTCTTAACTGCTTTAGGTTTTTTGGTGTTAGCATAGATATCGCCCTCGTTAAGAACTCTAAATTTCATACCTCGTTTTTTTGCCCAATGTGTGGCGGCATCCCACTTAGCATAGTTTATTGCTACTTGGGCTTGTTGTGCCCTGCCTTTTGCGAATTTAGGATTAGATTGATTTGCTGGTTTTATTTCAACTAGTTCTGCGTTTTTCTTACCTTTAGCATCTCTATATACGATAACAAAATCAGGAACATATGATGTTACTTTGCCAGTTAATGGATTTTGATATGAAATTCTTACAGGTTCACTTGCCCATGCCATTACATTTGGATTTGTATCACAGAACTGCATGAAAGTCTGTTCCCAACTGCTTCTAAAAGTGGGCGTTCCACTTCCTGAGTATTTTGATTGATTTAATATTTGGTATTTGCCTTGATGGAATTTTGCCATTATTTAATAATTGCTCTTGCGATATAAGTATTTGGTGTTCGCGGAGTCATTTTTCCTGTCTTATAACCAAATCGCAATGCATTATTCATAACAAATGAACCCAAGTCATTGAAAGAAAAGTCTTCTGAGAGTTCATCAACAAAGTCATATGGATTTACGCCGTATATCTTTGCAACGTTCGTAAGTTCCACCGCATATGCTTCTGCTTTTTGTTGAGTAAATCCCTTTTTCAATAATTTTGCAGTTAAGATATCAATTTTCATTATACTTTTCTCATAATTAGTTATTAAAGAATTTTCTTAAAATTGCTCTGCTTACACCAATTGCTTGGTCTGTAGTATTAGTTTTGAATACTGTTGGTTTATTAGTAGGAATAGATTTATTTGCTTTTACTGTCGTAACATATGCACCTTTATTGCTTGAAACCATGCCATCTGTTAATACTGAGCCTAGAATTTTTCTACTCTCAGATTTACCATCATTTCCTATCATATTATTCACTATAGCACCTGTGATATTACCAACATCAAATTTGCGTTTGCCTAAAAATGATCCAATAAGTTCTTGTATCATTGATGACCCTAAGTCCGTAGAATATCTTGGAAACTGAGTGCCTCCAGGATTACTATCTCCTATACCGCCAAATGTTGGGATATCTGGATTCGTATATGTTGCTTTAAACTGTGAATCTCTTTCATTAAAATCATCTTCATAATTTTTAATGTTACCACTATAAAATCTTTTTGCCCTTGCGGCATCTATTACGCCAATTCTACTTTTTAAGGCAGCCACTAATGCATCATTTCCTTGTTCATTAGGATTTTCAATTTGAGCATTATATAAAGTCATTAATTCACTAAGTTTTCTGTTAGTGTCTAGGTCTTCTTGATTGCTTATTCTTATCGGGTCTGTAAGACTTTGAGCCAGTTCTCTCTTGCTCTTACCATCACCAAATACATTACTTCGTTTTTTGCCTTTGTTATCTACCCATTCTTCAGTTCCATCTGCTCTGCTCTTTTTCTTAAATCTAGAATATTCATTTCTTGGTCCTTCAGCAAACTTATCAGGATAAATATTGCCCTCTTTTCTCTTATATTGTGGGCTTAACTCTTTCAACATATAACCCATTCCATGTGACATCCAATCTGGGAATGTTACCTTATCATCTACATTACCTATTATTATATTTTCTGGCTGAACTTGTAAGTCAACCGTTCTTAAATCAGTAGTACTGTAATCACTACCAGAAAAAGTAATATTTGTGACTAATGGATTGATTAATTCGATTTTCTGAACTGTTCCTCGCCCTGCATTTCTTGGAAGTGAACTAGGAGGAGCACCTAAACCAGGACCATCAAGATTACCAAAGAAATGATATATTGTAATTTTCTCAAAATGTTGATGATAATAATCGTGCTTTCCATCTGGTATCTTTCTACCATGTTCATGGGCACTTGTCAGAACTGCTTCTGCATTTGCGCCCGTAACTTTAGCATCTTGGTTCTTAAAAAATTTACCATATATAGATTCTGCTATTTCAAACATTTTACCGTCAACTGTATCATGCATTGTAATTCCTACTTCTGGAAAATCTACACGAGTAGGAACATAAATTCTTTTGCCATACGCATCAATAGGCATAGTTGCTGTTGAGATAGAAATTGGAGATACTGTTTTTGCTAAAGCAGAGATACGAGATGTATCAGATGTGCTTCCATCAGTTACTGGCTTATATTCTATAAACCAAAGGTCAGAAAGTTTTGGGGCTTCGAGAATAGGAGAGCCGCGGTCGCCCGAGAACCCAAATCTGTGTTTTGCGTTGGAACTGTCCGCCAACACTCTCCTAGGAGAGTTTGGATCTTTAAGCCACTTTTTGCCCACGGAGATTACTCCTGTTTATTAACCCGCTACAGTAGAATCAGATGTAAAGTCCATATCTGGCATAATGTCATCATTCAGAACAGCATTATCATACTGTAGAGTTACAGTGATAGTTACTGGATCTGAAACTGCGTAATCAGATTGTGAATAGTCAGCATTAGTAATGAAACAACCCTCTAGTTGCCATTGCTCAGTCGCACTACCAGAGTTACCATCTAGAATTTCAATCAATGTTGAAAACTTGTAATTTGTACCTGCTGAAGGACCTCTTTGACTTTTATGGTCTAACTGTGATTGTACTTGACGACCAACTAGTTTAGTTAGATTGTTTGCGATATCGTCACGCAATGTTATTGTAATTGGTTCCCATGTGTGCTTACCCATAACATACATACGTGAGTTGTATGAATCTAATGGAATTGACTCATGTGATACCTTTGGACGGGATATGTTCATAACCTGTCTTGTGAATTCTTGTGAACTTGTTCCAGTTCCACCAAAACCAGCAACTACTACACGGAATCTATAGTTAAGTTTTGGTTGTAATATACCACTGCCAGATACATTGTCCTCTGACCCGGTTGGTACACCAAAATTGTTTAATGTTCTACTCATTTTCTTTATCTCCTATAATAGTTTCTGAACTATGATTATAACACTAGTATTTATCTATTTTACTAATAATTAAGTTGTATGTTAATATGAACCCAAAAATCTCTTATTACATCCACATTCACATCCTGCCTTACAATCGCAATCTATTACTTTGTGTCCACATGAGCATATGTCTTTTTGAAAACCCGTATGTGTGTCTTCACTTGCTCTAGCATAAGATGATGTTCCAAACCTAATGTGTCCTTCATTTTTGTCTTTTTTAAGAAACTCTTTCTCAAATTCTAAATAGTCTTCGTGTTGGCTATCGTTTCTTACAGGAAGATAATCTTTATCATCTACCCATTCAATCTTTTCTGGATTATGTGTTCGTTTTGAACCGCAATGAGTACAGAACAATTCTGTTGGTACCCATTTGTCTGATGCCGCAACTGACCAAAAACCGTTGCATGATTGACAAGTGAAGTGCCAGATTGTTTCTTTATATACTTTCATTTTCTTCAAATACATTAGGGGTCTTTGTCTTAGTCCAAGGCCCTCTTTCCATATACTTAGAACTAACTGTGACTGTTTTACCGAATAACTCTTTTGGCGCAAGTATCATAATGTTGTATTTTCTACTTGCGTTATCAACGCCAGTTACTTCAATTTCTATTTCGTCATATTTTTTACCAGAAAAAGTGACACCATGACCAGTCATAAATGTATGGACTGCTTCAGTTATTTCTTCTACGAGTTCATAATGTTGACCTAAATAAAACTCAAGTCTAGACCTAGGAACTTTTACAACTATATCATCTTTTTTAAGTGTAACAAAATCTTTTACTTCTTTTAACAATTCATCTTTAGTAGCAGTAAAGTTACTTTGCTTCCATTGTTGCTTTAGTTGACCAAGTTTTGCACCCATTTCTGGTCCTGGATTCATACCTTTAGCAATCAAGTCAGCACCTGTTACCGGAAAGTTTGGAACTTCTGCATCTATATTTACTTCTTTGCCTTGTAGAGTTGCTAATGCTGAAATTAAACTCTTATCAACTCCATCTGCAATCATATCTTCTACTTTCTTTTGGTCAAGTGAATTAGTTTTGTTCTTAATTAAAAAATCTAACAGAACTGCTTCGTTATTGCTCAATCTCCAACGTTTTGCTATATCTATGTTGTTGCCCATTTGTGCTAGTGCTACAATAGGATTGCCTTTGTCTTTTACTTTGTTTAAGTCGTTCGTTGATAATCCTATGACTTTACTGACACCTGATTTAGTCATATGAGTTAAAACGTTAGCAACATTGTTACCTGCAAGAACTTTACTCATTTCTTGCCAGATACGTTCTGCACTTATTTTCTGTAATCCCCCTACATTTGAACTGATTGCTTTTAATGTATCTTCGTTCCAACTTGGTGTTGATAGTCTACCTTGAAATCTGAAATATCTTAATATTCTTAAGTAATCTTCTTGTATTCTTTGTTCGGCATCGCCCACAAAGTTACTGACTTTATCTTGTAAATCATCCATTCCATTAAAGTAATCAAATACATTACCTTCCATATCCATACTCATTGCGTTGTATGTTAAGTCTCTGCGTTTAGCATCTTCTTCCCAGTTAGTTACAAATTCAACTTCGGCATGTCTGCCATCAGTTTCTGTGTCTGCTCGTAATGTTGTGATTTCAAATGGTTCTTTGCCTATAATTGCTGTAATAGTGCCATGTTCTATTCCTGTTGGCTTATGTTTGATATTTGCTTTATCAAGTATAGCAATCATTTCATCTGGTGTTGCGTCAGTTGCCAAGTCAATATCTTTAGGTGTTTTATCTAACGCAAGGTCACGGACAGCACCACCAACTATTCTTAATTCATAGTTGTTGCTCTTAAAAACTTTATCTAATTTTTTGATAGACGAAGTTACAACCGACTTTACGTCTAGTAATTCTTCGTGTAATATGACTTCGTTAATTCTCATATCTGTATTTATCAGATACGTTAATGGCGCCCATAAAAAACCCC
>OCVR010003384.1_pt1 | contig 11296 bp, 9 predicted proteins | sample 1539091 | NCBI WGS metagenome assembly OCVR01 (sample SAMEA3355530, study PRJEB22509) | marine metagenome | biome: marine; feature: coastal ocean; material: water | place: USA | collected 2010-08-07 | depth 16 m | reverse complement strand
TCTAAATGTAATGAAGGATATTAGAATAAAAAGTTCTGTCTCAGAGCAAAAAACTAAATTTGTATTACAAAACATTGCTACAAAAGGAGTAAAAGTAGAAATCTTTGAGAAAGAACAAAAAATAAAATCTTATTATATTGGTGGAAATACTTCTAACCATCATGGCACATATATGATAATGGATAAGGCTAAGAATGCATATGTGATGCATATACCGGACCGACATCCTGGTATTTTAAATCCTAAATATGGAATTGAAGGAATTTATGTAAATGAAACTGTATGGAGAGAACCAATTACAATAAACATAAGTCCGGAAAAGATTTCTGAAGTAAAAGTAATAGACTTTATTAATCAAGAACAATCATATACAATTAATATTAAAAATAAAACTCTGGCAGATTTTGGAAATAATGAAATATTAATTGATAATAGAAAATATAATGAGTTTGCTTCTTTCTTTAGTAATCTACATTGTGGCATTTATAAATCAGATCTAAACCCAGAAGATTTTATTCTGAGCAAGAAAATATATATCACAAATAATAATCGGACAGATTCTCTTATAGTTTATGACATCACTAAAATTCAGAAAACACAAAAAGAATACGATTCTACAGTAGAAAATTTATATGCTAAGTGGAATAATTCTGATATGGTAATCATTCAAAAAAATATTTTCAACAAAGTGTTAATTACTCTTGATGAAATAAAGGAATAAATTTTTCTGAATATATAGTCAATGTAATATATTTGAGCATCTTTTAAAAAACAAATAGTAATATGAAATTTATAGTAAACAGTTCAGAACTATTAACAGAATTACAAAAATTAAGTGGGGTTTTAAGCTCTAACAACACATTACCTATACTAGACAACTTCTTATTCGAAATTGATAATGGTAAAATGATAATTACAGCTTCCGATTTAGAAACTACAATGTCAACCACTTTAAAAGCAGACACAACAGATAATGGAACAATCACCATTCCTGCAAAACTCCTTTTAGACACATTAAAAACATTTTCTTCACAACCACTTACTTTCCTGATTGATGATGAAAATTATGGGATTGAAATTAATTCTGAAAATGGGATTTATAAGCTTGCGGGTCAAAATTCTGCCGAGTTTCCTAAAACTCCAACATTGAATTCATCCTCTAGCGCAACTATCAATTCGTTAACTTTTTTAAATGCGATAAACAAAACACTTTTTGCTTGCGGAAATGATGAGTTACGACCAGTTATGTCAGGCATGTTTTGCGAACTCTCTTCAGAAAAAATTACATTTGTTGGTACAGATGCACATAAATTAGTAAAACACATCAGAAATGATTTTAGTGCTGATTCTACTTCTTCATTTATCTTAGCTAGAAAACCATTAACTCTACTAAAAAATACACTTATAAATGATCTAGACTTAAAAGTAGAGTATAATGAAACAAATGCCATGTTTATGTTCGATACCACAAAAATTATTTGCAGATTAATTGACGGAAAATATCCAAATTATGAAGCTGTAATTCCAAAAGAGAACCCTAACAAATTAACTATTTCTACTTCAGATCTATTAAATTCTATTAAAAGAGTTTCTATTTACGCAAACAAAACTACACACCAAATTCGTTTGTCAATTAAAGGGTCCGAATTACAGATCTCATCTGAAGATTTAGATTTCGCAAATCAAGCAGAAGAACGACTAACTTGCCAATACCAGGGTGAAGATATGGAAATTGGGTTTAACTCTAAGTTTATGATAGAAATGCTAAATAATATAGGTTCTGAAGAAATAAGCTTAGAGATGAGCGCTTCAAACAGAGCTGGAATTATTCTTCCACTCGATGGACAAGATGAGGGAGAAGAAACCTTAATGCTCGTAATGCCAGTAATGCTTAATTCATAAATTTTTATTTTACCTATATTTGCCAAAAATTAATAACATGAAGAAACTATTACTTTTACTTTTTATAAGTAGTCTAGCCTTGACATCAGATGCACAAAACCTAAGCGTTCCTCATTATGGAATTAAAGTAGGATTAAATTATTCCAACTTAAATTTTACTCAATATAATTATTTATTTTTTGGATTAGCAGAACGAACAGACGGATACGCTAAACCGACAACAACTTACACATATGAAAGCAAAGTAGGTGCTTATATTGACTTAAAATTATCTGCAAATTGGCATTTGTGTAATACGGTTTCTTTTTCTTCAATGGGATCAATTACTAATCTTGATCAAACATGGGAAACAGATACTCTCAGAACTTACGGGAATAAAAAAGAAACTTACTTCATGGATTATATAACTTTAGATCCTACTTTCAAATATTATGTTAACGATCGGTTTACATTGAATATTGGTCCTTCTATTTCTTATTTAATTACAAATAATGTGAAAAGAGTAGTAACTGAAGAGGGAGTTGAAAGAATACAGGAAGCGTATGACGGAGAAATAGTAGAGGTTAATGATATTGATGCAGGTTTAAATATTGGAATATCTGTTTATCTAACAGATCATCTGTATATTGAGTTAAATAGATATATTGGGATGATTGGTTTAGAAAATCAAGATGACGGGTATAATAAAACCTTACAAGCCACTAGCTTTTCTTTAGGTTATACTTTCTAAAAAAAGTTAATGTTGATGCCCTCTAGCATCTTTCTTTGTAATTTTATGGTCAATCTTAATTTCTTCTGTAAAAGGAGCTTCAGAATTCTGCATTCCATCTAATATTGGTTGTCCAGCATCTACCCAAGCAGAATACCATAAATTTCCGATAGAGGTTATTGATTTCCTCATTCTTCTTTCAACCATACCAGAAAGCATATTATGATAGGCATCAGAATATTCTTCTGAACGAACATTAATAGTTTTTGTTCCTCTTTTTTCATAAGAGTACTGTTTATCCTTTTCATATGTTTCTGATAGAATATTATCAAAACTAAAAACGCTATCTAATGCATTATGACTAGTTTCTACTGTTTCCCAAGCAAAATCCAAAACAGAATATTCATATTGTGATGTTCCAACCAAATAATCATAATTTTCTGAGAAAAGTTCAGGTAATCTACTTTCCCAAAATGCATGAATTCCCTTCTGACCTGTAAATTGTCCATCATAATTTAAAGTAGTGTGTAAAGGAACATGTGCGTCCGCTACATAATGCCCTAAATCTGCAGAATATTTTAATATCTTATCTGAATCTTTTTCAATAAAAGCATACACCAACCTTTTATAAATTATTTGAATATGCCAAGGAAGAATTCCATAAGCTTGCAATGTATCTTCCGAATATTTATCAACCGCATCATTCCATTTTCTTGGCATACTATCAAAAGGGTGTTCTCCGTAATAATCGATATCAATATAATGTCTTGGAGCTTCCTCCTTTACCGCATATCTTCTTTTGTCAGCATCAACTGAATGTTCTTCAATATATTCTATGTTTTTTTTATAAAAACCAATTAATTCTTCTGGAAGTGTAAATACTGCATATTTATTTATTCTTTTATGAGCAAAAAATCCCCATGGAAAAATAGAATTTGCTGAAATAGAAAAGCAAAGAAATAGTAATCATAAAGTTCTATTTTTCATATGGAATTAATTTTCCGTTTTTTAAGATAGGGATTATTGAAGATTTGAATGTTGGATTTAAGCAAAACTTTGTGTCTGCTTCCATATTTAGATGTTTTAACCTGTTTCTGTGTGCCGAATCTTCTAAGTAAGAGAATAAGTCATTTCCTGCATCCCTTTTTATTGCAACAGAAGCTAGTACGGAATCACATTGACTCTGAAATTCATTTGTTTTCAATAATTTATCAGATAAAATACCAGCAAAAATAGAATCTTCCATATTTACCAATCCTTTCCATCCTGAACATAAAACAACAACATCTTTTTTAGATCTCATTATAAAATTATAAACTGCATCTTGATTTACAAAAGAGGCAGAAATCACTTCATGTTTACTTGCTAATTTTATTGATTTTGTTCCGTTAGTAGTGGTTAAAACGAGTCTTTTATTCTTTACATCATCATTCATATACTGAAAAGGAGAGTTCCCAAGAGGAATACCTTCAATTGGCTCAGCATTTCTTTCGGCAGCAACTATATATCCTTCTTTATTTATGTATTGTTTTGCTTGTTCTACAGAACTAACCGGTATTAATTCGGAAATTCCATAATGAAAAGCAGTAGATATTACAGAGGTAGCACGTAAAATATCTACCACAAGAACTAGTTTATCTCCCTCATCATAATGGTGGAATAAATCTGACGTTAAACAAACATTTAATCTCCTCATTTTACAAATGGTAAACTTACAATTTTAGATTTAATTTTCTTCTTTCTAACCTGAATATAAACCTCTGAATGAACTGAAGAGAATTTAGTAGAAACATATCCCATAGCAATAGCTTTATTTAATGTTGGAGACATAGTGCCTGAAGTAATCACTCCGATTTGATTTCCTTCTTTATCTATTATTGGATAATCTTTTCGGGCAATTCCTTTTTCTACTAATTCAATTCCTACTAATTTTCTGCTCGTTCCTTCTTCTTTCTGTATTTTTAGATTTTCAGAGTTTATAAATTCATTATTGAATTTTGTAATCCATCCTAAACCTGCTTCAATTGGTGAAGTAGTGTCATTTATATCATTTCCATACAAGCAAAACCCTTTTTCTAATCTGAGAGTATCACGAGCTGCAAGACCTATTGCTTTCATCTGAATTTTTGTTGAAAATAATGCGTCCCACAAAGTTCTTGTATCTTCATTTCTTACATATAATTCGAATCCAATTTCTCCAGTATACCCTGTTCTGGACAAGATTACATCCTCAACTCCTGCAATACTTCCAATCTTAAAATTATAATATTTTATTTCAGTAAGATTAACATCCGTTAGTTCTTGCAATAACTCAATAGATCTAGGACCTTGAACTGCTAATAAAGAGTAATTATCTGACTGATTATCAATTTTACAATCAAAAGTATTATGTGAATTAATCCAATCTAAATCCTTCTGCATATTAGATGCATTCACAACTAGAAGATACGTATTCTCTTCTATCATATACAGTAAAAAATCATCTACAATTCCACCACTATCATTTGGCAAACAAGTATATTGTACTTTTCCTGGAGAAAGTTTACTGACATCATTTGAAGTGATATATTGCAAAAAATCTAATGAATTTGAACCACTGACAAAAACTTCACCCATATGAGAAACATCAAAAACTCCAACCGATTCACGAACAGTTTTGTGCTCTAATTTTACTCCATCAGAATATTGAACTGGCATAAGATATCCTGCAAATTCTACCATCTTGCCTCCGATACTTTCGTGTACTTCCGAAAGAACTAATTTTCTCATAAATTCTGATTAAAAGTTTAGCAAATATAAAACTTAATAATTTTAGTTTGATAATTATTGGATTCTTTTCAAACCTAATTTGAAAAAAATTATTATTTTGCTTGAAAATAATTATATTGAAAAAATTAGAGAGAAAATTAACACTCCCTACTATAATTGCTATTAGTATAGGAGGAATGCTTGGAAGCGGTATTTTTGTATTACCTGGAATTGCAGCAGCAAAAACAGGTTCTTCAATTTGGTTAGCATACCTTATAGCAGCTATATGTATATTACCAGCTGCTCTTTCAAAATCTGAATTATCATCCGCAATGCCAAAATCAGGTGGAGCTTACGTCTATATTGAACGAGCATTTGGACCAATAATGGGTACTATTTCAGGAATTGGACTTTGGTTATCTTTATTGCTAAAGAGCTCTTTCGCATTAGTTGGTTTTGGAGCTTATTTACTTGTTATTATTAATATACCTGTTGAATATATAAAATATATATCTCTAGGGTTTTTATCATTAATAATGATACTAAATATATTGGGTGTAAAGAAAGTAGGAAAAGTACAAGTTGTAGTAGTAATAATAAGTTTGATTACATTAATTTCCTTGTTATTTATGGGGATACCTATGATAGACAAACAAATGTTAACTCCATTTATGAGTAATGAAACTACTGGACTTATTAGTACAATCGCCTTTGTTTATATCTCTTACGCAGGAGTTACTAAAATTGCTGCAATTGCTGGTGAAGTTAAAAATCCAACTAAGAATATTCCATTAGCAATGATCATTTCTTTACTAATTATTACAGTTATTTATGTTGCAATAGCTTTTACTTTAGTTGGAAATATCGATATTAAAGAACTATCAGAAGATATTAAACCTATACATACATTAGCTCTTCTTTTAGGAGGACCTAACTTTGCTTATATAATTGCTGGTATTGGAGTTGTTACATTAATCTCTATGGCTAATTCTGGTGTACTAGCATCCTCAAGGTTTCCGTTTGCAATGGCGGGTGACAAACTACTTCCTAAACAAATGTCTAAGGTTCATCCAAAATATCTAACACCAATTAATACAATAATCCTTACCTGTATAATGATGGCTTTGGTGATTCTATTTTTAGATGTTGAGAAAATAGCAAAATTAGCAAGTGCCTTTAAAGTAATGATGTTTATCTCTGTTAATTTAAGTGTTATTATTTTAAGAGAAACTGCAGTACAATGGTATGATCCAAAATACAAATCTCCTCTTTATCCATATATTCAATTATTTGGAATATTTAGTGGAATTATCTTACTCTTCTATTTAGGTTTCATGCCAATAATTGCAATATTTGTGATATCATTTATAGGATATATAATATATTATATCTATGGGAAAAACGCTTCAAGAACTGGAGTAATGACTCAATACGGACATATTCCTGCATTATATATATTATTTGGGAAGAAAAGAAACTATAAACATCTAAAAGAACTAGAAGACAAAGAAAGAGAAGAAATGTTAAATATAAGTATAGATAAGGATGCTGGGGTAATCGTTCCATTATTAGGTAATGAAATTGCTCCAACCACCCTCATAGAAATCGGAGCCTCATTAAATGCAAGGTCAAAAATACAAACCTTAAACATTGTTGAAGTTCCAGACCAAACATCATTAGACGCATTTCTAGAAGAGAAACCCAAAACAAAATCATTAGAACGTATTGTCAAAAAATTAGATAGCCGTATTCAACAAGATATTTATTTTGAATCTATTGCGACTCATAAACTATCTGAAACTATGCAAGTTTTGAGTGAGATAACAAATATAAAATGGTTAATCTTGAGTTGGAATGGAAGAGCTTATAATGGAATATTCTTCAACAATCCAATTGGATGGATTATAAGCCATATTAACTCGAACTTCGCATTGTTTAAATGTAATGGAGTTACAGAGTTTAATAACGTATTATTATCAATCCGACATAATAGTCAAGATATACAAAAACTAATTGCGTCTACCAATTCATTATGTCAATATTTTAATTCTGAATTTACATTACTACATGTGTTAAATATAGATACTACAACAGAAGAAATAGAAAATATAAAGAAAACATCAAACAAGGCATTGTCAGGAACTAAAGGAAAATTATTGTTAAAAATATCAGACGATCCTATTGAATCAGTTTCTAATTTAACTTCCGAATACGATTTATTAATATTAGGAACACCAAAAAAAGATACTTGGGCAACTATGTTATTTGGAACAGGTAAAGATAAATTTGCGATTAGTTCAGCATGCTCGGTACTAAGACTCACTATAAAAAATTAATAATTTACAACATTCTATTACTATAAACCTGAATAAGAAGGATTTAATAGATTGGTTTTTTTTAGTACATTTGTAATAGTTTTTAATTTAAATAAATAAAAAGATGAATGATAATAGAGATGAAATTTATTCAAAATCGCTTAGAGCGGGAAGAAGAACTTATTTTTTTGATGTAAGATCAACAAGAGCAGATGATTTTTACTTAACAATTACTGAAAGTAAAAGAGATTTTAATGAAGATGGAAGTCCTTTCTACAAAAAACATAAAATATATCTTTACAAAGAAGATTTTCAAAATTTTAAAGATCATCTGAATGAATTGACTGATTACATTATTAAGGAAAGAGGTGAAGAAATTATTTCCTTAAAAGATAAAGAAACTCCTTTAGAAGAAATTAAAACAGAGGAAGTAAAAGAAGAAGAAGCAACAACTGATTTTACAGAAGTAAACTTTGAAGATCTAGGGAATGATGAAGATAAATAACAAAAAACAAGATTAATTTTAAAGCCCTTTTATTAGGGCTTTTTTATTAAAAACTTTCCGATTTTTGTTAATAAGTGCCCCCTATACAGAATATATTCTCACTTTTATAGTTGTATTTTTGAAATGTTCAAAAAACAATAAATAAATGGGAAAAATAATTGCAATTGCAAATCAAAAAGGAGGAGTAGGAAAAACAACTTCAGCTATGAATCTATCAGCTGGACTAGGAGTATTAGAGAGAAAAGTCTTATTAGTAGACACTGATCCTCAAGCAAATTCAACTTCTGGTGTAGGATACGACCCAAGGGAAATTGAGAACGGAGTATACGAATGTCTTATTGGAAAAGTAAAAGCAAAAGACATCATTCTAGAAACTAAAAGTCCTAATCTGTTTTTATTGCCCGCTCATATTGATTTGGTAGGTGCTGAGTTAGAACTTGTAAATGTAGAAAACAGAGAACACATGATGAAAAATGCTCTCTCTGAAATCATTGATGATTTTGATTATATTATTATAGATTGTGCTCCTTCTTTAGGTCTTTTAACTCTAAATTCTCTTACAGCTGCTCATTCGTTAATTATTCCTATTCAATGCGAATATTTTGCATTAGAAGGTCTAGGTAAATTATTAAATACGGTAAAAATTGTACAAAGAAGATTAAACCCAGAACTAACTATTGAAGGATTGCTTCTAACAATGTACGATACTAGATTACGTTTATCAAATCAGGTTGTAGAAGAAGTAAAAACTCACTTCCAGGATTTAGTTTTTAAAACAATCATTCACCGAAATGTAACTCTAGGTGAAGCTCCATCTTATGGTGAAACAATTATTGTTCATGATTCTACAAGTAAAGGAGCTATCAACTATTTAAATTTATCTCAGGAGATAATTGACAAAGAAAAGGTTTCCGAAACTTTAGAAGAAAACTTAGTAAGTAATGAATAACAAAAAGAGTGTGTTAGGTAGAGGGTTAGGTTCTATATTAAGAAATCCTGAAACAGATATCACAACAAGCTCTAACAACAAAGAGAGTATTGTAGGTAATATAAATACTATCAAAATTGATGTGATTTCTACAAATCCGTTCCAGCCCAGATCAGAATTTGATCAAGAAAAACTAGAAGAACTCTCTCACTCTATAAAGACATTAGGAATTATTCAGCCTATTACCGTTCGTAAATTAGGGAACGACAAATACCAACTTATCTCAGGAGAAAGAAGATTAAGAGCATCTCAGATGGCAGGTAAAACTGAAATTCCTTCATTTATCAGAATCGCAAACGATCATGAGATGCTAGAAATGGCGCTGGTAGAAAACATACAAAGAAGCAACCTAAACCCTATTGAAATCGCTCTTTCTTACCAACGATTAATGGAAGAATGCAAACTAACTCAGGAACAATGTTCTGAGAGAGTTGGAAAAAAAAGAAGTTCGGTTGCAAATTTTCTAAGATTATTAAAACTACCGGAAGAAATTCAACTTGCCTTACAACATTCAAGTATTTCGATGGGACATGCCAGAGCTCTAATAAATGTAAAAGATTTAGAAATCCAGATGAATATATTTAATGATGTAGTTGCTAACGGATTTTCAGTTAGAGAAGTAGAACAATTGGTTCGTACTTTTGCTGACATAGGATACAAGCAAACATCAAAACCTAAGACTCCCACTATTCCTAATTCCTTACCTTTTTCTTCCCAACAAAAAATACATAATTTGAGTAATTATTTAGAAAAGGATATTGATATAAAACGAAATAAAAAAGGAAAGGGTAAACTGATTATTCCTTTCAATTCTGATGATGATTTCATCTCATTAATTGGTAAAATTTCTGAAAACTCCTAATGAAAAGGACGTACATATTCTTTATCTGTACTCTGATTTCTTTATCTATCTCTTCACAAAAAATTCAGAAAGATAAATCACCTAAAAAAGCAGCTATTTATTCTGCAGTTATTCCTGGAGCTGGACAAATTTACACCAAAAAATACTGGAAGGTTCCTATTATTTACGGAGGACTTGTTACTTCTGCATATTTTATAAATGATAATAATAATCAGTATAAGGAATATCGAGAAGCTGCTTTACTCAGTTATGAAACGGGAGAAGATCAATTAGGATACACGTATTCAGAACTTATAACATTAAAAGATCATTATAAAAGGAATCGTGAAATATCTTATTTTTCTTTTGTAGGAGTTTACATACTAAATATTATTGACGCATCTGTTAATGCACATCTTTTTCATTTTGATGTTTCTGATGATATAAGTTTAAACATACGTCCTTATTCAACTTTCAGCAATACAGGAGTGTCATTCTCGTTAAATTTATAAATTTGCACAAAATATGATATCATGCTAAAAGACATAAAAAACATAAATGATTGGGATAAATCTAAGAAAAGGAAATTTTTCTGGTCTTTTACAATATTATGGAGTCTTTTTGTGTGGTTAATTGGTGGGGAATGGTTGTATTTTATCCCTTTTATTGTGGGGGATGTTATATTCTGGAAAACTTTCAATTACACTTTCTGGAAGAAACGAAAGAAAGAAGAAAAGAAACCTAAAGGCTGGCTTGGAAGTTGGGGAGACGCTATTTTGTTTGCTGTAATTGCAGCTACAATTTTACGAACTTTCTTTATTGAAGCATATACTATACCAACTCCATCTATGGAAAAATCCTTGATGGTTGGAGATTATTTATTTGTTGATAAAACTGCATACGGACCTAGAGTACCTATGACTCCACTTTCTTTTCCATTAGTACACCACACCCTTCCTTTAATAGGGGGTCAATCCTACTTAGAATGGTTAAAACTTCCATATCATAGAATGTCTGGATGGAAAAATGGAAATGAAAACTCTGAGATTGGGGTGGAAAGAAATGATTGCGTGGTTTTTAACTGGCCAGCAGAAAGATTAGGAAGACCTATTGATAAAAAAGAAAATTATGTAAAAAGATGTGTAGCTCTTCCTGGTGATGAACTAAAAATTGAAGATGGAATACTCTTTATTAATGGAAAAGAAGAAACTCAATATGAAATAAAAGAAAAACAAGTAGAAAAGAAAAAACAAAGAAGATATTTTGTAAAAATAAAACCAAAAGTTTT
>OCVR010003383.1_pt1 | contig 11300 bp, 4 predicted proteins | sample 1539091 | NCBI WGS metagenome assembly OCVR01 (sample SAMEA3355530, study PRJEB22509) | marine metagenome | biome: marine; feature: coastal ocean; material: water | place: USA | collected 2010-08-07 | depth 16 m | reverse complement strand
GGAGGCTTTGCCGGGTAGCGGTCGGTAATATTGGCCAAAAAAAAACGCCGGAACTAGGATCCGGCGTGTCGTGTGGGATTTGTTTTACTTCAGATTAGCCGAAAATGCGTCATCGACGCTTTTGAATGCGTCAGTGAATTCAGTTCGGTTATTTAAATCAGCTGATTTCTCGGTTTTTGAATCATCTGTTTTGCCCAGCAGTTCGTCGCTTGAAGTGCTGGCCCAGAATTGGTCCAGCGGTGTGGAATCTGGGAGATGAGCTACAACAAAGCTGTTGCTGTTTTTACTCATTTGATTGGATGATGCCAGCGAGAACATTGGTGTCTTGCCAGTCGCCAGTGACTCTCTGAATCCTGCAAGACCATCCAGTCTGTTTCCAGACGTTGGCGTTGATCCACCAAGGGTGAACGCCGATGAACCAACGGGTTGGGTGCTGAAGAACATCTGGTCGATACTCACAGTATCTCGACTGCCATTGCCGACTGTTGCGGGGTCAGTGTCGACAACGCGAACGATGATGTCACCCGAGATTGGTGAGCCAAGGTTGACTGAGTAGGTGTTGAATTGGGAACTGTTCACGACGACCATCTCAACCCAGGTCGATCCACCGTCGTCTGAGTAAGAGAATGAAAAATTATCCCCTTCGGTGTTAGCACTTCGGGCAGCATCCACATGGAAACTAATGGCGCTGTCGACGCCTGAGAAGGTCCAGCGGTGATCCATCAAGGTGACTCGTCTGCGACCTTTTCCTTCTCGGCGTTCCTCGATGGTCTCAACGACATTATCATCTCCTTGAGTCTGGAGATAGCTGTTTTGGATGACGCTACCTTTGACTGTGCTTTCCGAGCTGGCATAAGTGTAAGGTGGAATGTCATCATCTGCGATTGTAACAGTCGCCGAATCGGAGGAGCCAATCTGGTAATCATAGTTCGCGTCTTCGGTAAGTGAGAGGACGACGGTTTCAGAACCTTCTGACGTGGCATCGTCTATTGGATTCACAGCGATGGAAATCGAACTTGAGCCACTCGGAATCACGGCAATACCAGAGAGAGCGACAAAATCAGTGCTAGAAGTTGCCGATCCGGAAACGGTGTAGAAGACCGTCATGTCCCCTGCGGTCGTTTCGCGTGAAATCGTAAATTCTCCAGAATTGGCTACATTTTCAACTGCATCGGGGGCTGTTGCAACAACGGAGACCTTTTCACGTAAGTCGGCAGGTGCAGTTTCAAAATAAAGGTGATCGATGACGATCGAATCAAGGTTGGGTGTTGATCTTCGATTGGCAGGCGATCGGTCCGTATCGATGACACGGACTAAAACATCTCCTGTGATCGATAAATTATCGACGGTGATGTTTTGATAACTAGTGGTTTGGTTGATGGTGCCAAGTGTTGTCCAGTTGCCACCATTGTCTACAGAGTATTCGAACCGGAAGTTATCATCAGCGTTGCTGAATTGATTGGCAGCTACGTTGAACGAAGTGGCGCCGTCTAGTCCTGGGAATGCCCAGCGATACTCAAGTGCACTTCCAAGTTTTGTTTTTTTACCCGGGTCTACATCGATCGCAACTTCCGTGAGGATTTGTTGTCCAGCTCCAGCTTGATGGGTGTCAATGATTGAGCCGTCGGTTACTGTTCCATAAATCATACCGTTGGCGTAATTCAGGTCAGCGTAAGCACGAACGACAACCGGGGAGACGTCGACGTTCACTGTTGCTGTATCTGTTTCCCCAGCGGTGTCACTGACGAGGTAGGTAAATGTGTCAGATCCACTGTAATTCTGATTAGGAGTGTAAACGATCTGGTTGCCGTTAATCGTCGCGGTCCCGTTATTAGGGTTGGAAACTGAGCTGATTGACAGCACGTCCCCCGCGTCGACGTCTGAGTCATTGGTCAGTACATCGATCGTGACAGCGTTCCCCGCCAAAGTCGATCCGTTATCGTTAGAGGCAACGGGTGCATCATTGACTGGAGTCACATCGACTGTGACAGTGGCGGTGTCCGAGCCATCTTTGCCATCGCTGATCGAATAGGTAAACGTCTCGCTGCCATTGAAATTAAGCAGTGGCGTATAGCTAATGTTTACACCGTCGTGGGTGACTGTGCCGTCGCCGCTATAACTGACGGAGGTGATTGTCAGTGAATCACCGTTGCCGTCGGTGTCGTTAGCCAGCACGTTAATTGTCGCTGGGCCAGAGTCTTCCAGTAGCGATTCATTATCGTCGTTGGCAATTGGATTTTGATTAACCTCATTGACAGTTACATTTACGGTGGCAGAGTCTGTGCCGCCGGCTCCATCGGAGACGGTGTAGACAATTGACTCATTGCCTGTGAAGTCGACTCCCGGTGTATAAGTCAGAGAATTTCCGTTGTTGACCACAATCCCAGTACCGTTGTATTGAACGGCTGAAATGACGAGAGAATCCCCGTCGAGGTCAGTGTCATTTCCGAGAACATCGAAGACTGTATTTGTTGAGTTTTGTAGTACGGTTTCGGTGTCATTTTCAGCCACGGGGTTATCGTTGACTGATGTGATGGTGATATTCACGGTTGCAGTATCGCTGCCGCCGTTACCATCGCTGACGGTATAAGTAAATGAATCACTCCCATTGTAGTTTGGATTGGGTGTGTAGCTAACGGATAAGCCGTCGCTGGCGATGTTGGCTGTCCCGTTGGATGCATTTGAAATGCTGGCAATAGTTAGATCGTCGCCGTCCGGATCAAAATCTCCGGCCAGTACATCAATTGTAGTGGCAACGGAATCTTCTGCGATCGTTAGATTATCGTCGTCAGCAATTGGTGGATCATTGGGAATGGTTTGGAAAACACCAAAATCGTTTTGGGTCACAATCTCGGCGCCGACGGTGACGTTGAGCGGCGCTGCGTTGCCATCATCCGCTGCTGCAAAGGCAAGATTATCGAGATAACCGAATTGGCCGTTTTGTCCTGATGCCAGAACGTAAGCAATATCATTGCCCGTTCTGGAGATTGTCATTGTTTCGACAACCCCTGTTCCGAGGTTTTGAGTGACGTACTCATCCAATAAAACACCCGCGCTAGAATAGGCTCTCAAATGCCCGTAGTCTGAGCTGTCATCCGAGATAAAGTCGATACTGACGGAACTTGCATTGTTAGCAAAGTCGACACGTAAATCGGCATCGTCAGTATTCCAGTAACCGGAACCCCATGAACTCCCGAAACTGAGAGAGCCAGTTGAATTGAAGCTAGTGGAGAGCGCTGTAACATCGGAATTAGTTACGCTGGCTCCCACTCCACTTAGAACGACATTAGGTGCGAGTACATTGTTTAGTACCGTACCTGGTGAATACTCATCCGGGTCAAGGGTTCCCGCGACAATGGTTGGGAAGGTCTGGTCCTGATTGGCGGTTAAATCCAATCTTAAAGTGTAGCTTCCCGGGTTAACTGGGAATGAGTAGCCGCCGTTTCCATCGGTGATCTGTTGAGACTCTCCTGGATTAAACTGGCCATCGTTGTTTCCGTCGATGTAAATCGAAACTCCTGCTGCAGGAGTGTCACCGGAGTCTTGGGAGCCGCTTTGATTAAGATCGTTCCAGACGGTGCCGTCAATTTGGCCATCGTCTCCAAGAATTGTGCCGGCAGCCCGGTCCCGCCCAAGTTCGCCAAGCGACGTTGAAAGTATGGCCACCTCGAATGCTTCGGCTGCCTCTACCGTCAAGTCTCCTTGGACACTAAGGGTCAATGTCTGGGTTAACGCATTGGGGTTTTGAGGGTCGCTAAAGGTAACGGTTCCCGACATCGCTGAGCCTGCAACAAAATCGGAGGCATCCACATCGCTGTTAGCAAGGTCAACCGCCCAGGTTACATCAACAGGAGTAGCGGAAGAAGCCGGTTCATCAAGTGAGATTTCGAACGTAAATTGGGTGACTCCCGAATCGCCTTCGTCGAGATCTGCATCGACGGCATCAAGGTTGACTTGAACTCCTGGAGGATTGCCTGACATCAATGCGGCATAGACATCAAGCCGGCCACCAGTCACGGTGAGTCCTGCGAGAGAAGGTGTCGGGGTAGCCGAGGAGAGAATTGCTTCGCGAATTTCCTGTCCAGTCGCATTCGGGAATTGCGAGGCATAGAGTGCTACTGCCCCAGCGACGTGGGGAGTGGCCATCGACGTTCCGCTGTAGGATCCGTAAGTGTCGGCGGGCAGCGTTGATGTGATACTTGAGCCGGGGGCGCCGATATCCACGGTAGTTGCACCGTAGCTGGAGAAGCTGGACCTCGCGCCGGAACTGGTAATGGAGGCAACTGAAACAACGGCGTCATAGCCAGCTCCAGCAGTTGTATTGTAGTTTGCCGGGTAATAACCTCCCGAGTCGTTATTGGCGTTCGCATTGCCCGCTGCTGAGATGAATAGAATGTCGGCATTGGCACCACGTGTAATCGCGGCTTCTAGTAGGCTTGAGTAACCCCCGCCCCCCCACGAGTTATTGGAAGCAACGACGTTTACGCCGTAATTAACTTTAAGATCAGTCAGGTAATCTACCGCGGCAATTGCCCCGGCGGTTGACCCGGAAGTTGGTCCAAGGAATTTTGCCGAGATCATCGTGACATCCCAGTTGACTCCTGCGACACCGATTCCATTACCGCCTTGGCCACCAATAGTCCCAGCTACGTGGGTCCCATGGTCGTCGCCGGTTCCATCGTAAACCGTGTTGTCGTCGTTGTAGAAATCCCACCCATGAATGTCGTCGACATAGCCATTGCCATCGTTGTCGATTCCGTCTCCTGCGATCTCGCCAGGGTTGACCCAGACGTTGTTAATGAGGTCGGGGTGGTTGTATTGAAATCCTTCATCAATCACTCCGACGACGACAGATGATGATCCAGTCATCCCGTCGTTCCAAGCTTTCTCAGCTTGAATTCCATACGCGTTGGTTGTTCCGCTGGGGCCAATCGCTGTCGGCGTATCGTTGGAGTTCATTCCCCAAAGTGTACCGTTTGTGTAATAGGGGTCATTGCTGACTGACGCGGCAGTGTGAATCCAATTGGGTTCTGCGGCTACTACAAATGGGTTGCCGGCGAGCATGTTCATTGCGGCATGGACTGGCATGTTGTCCGGCAGGTGAATTCTTTCAAGCACACCCGTGTTGGTTGCTCTCATGGTTCGCGTATGAATCTCATTCGTAAGCGTTGCGTTGGCGATTCCGCGCACTGCATCCCGTTCGACCATGGGTGTATCGGGGAGAAATTGAACTAACAGTTCGTTGGGCACGAATGATGGTGACGCTGCTAAAAGGTAGCGAGGCTCTAGGCGATCGATATTGAGGTCACTGTTGTCGCGATTCCGCTGTCTGCGACGCATGAATTTTTGTTTTGAGACGGTTTGGCGAGACTTCTGGCCTGAGCGCTTTTTCTTCATTGCGGTTCCGGTGCTGGTAGGAGTTGACTACGGACAGTAGCTACGGGTCGTAGCTAAAAGGAGGGGCTGAACAGACTAACGCAAAGAGCTAGTAAATTCAAATAAATGACCGATTTACCAGAGTTGGGGGAGGGGGAAGTAATTTTTAGTCGGTAAAAATCGGTGTTTGAGATTTATTCGATATTGGGACACTTGGTCCAGAATCTCGCGTACAGGTTCCTGGCTACTTAAATTGTAGGGGGAAGTGTCGGTGAATCTAAACCGAAAATGGCATTCCCAGATGGGGTTAACGCTTGCCAAAGATCTGCTCAGCACGTTGAAACAAAATCCAAGAGGTAACGATGTATTTGTCTTCTGTTTCGGGGACGGAACCTTTGTGCGTATGCGTGAAACCGGCTGGCGCGATTACCATCGTTCCTTTTTTCGGTCTGATTTTTGCGTCTTGATAATAGAACTCTGTCTCGCCACCGCGTTGGACGTCGTTTAAAAAAAACATAAACAGAAGAACTCGGTGGAGTGTTTCGCAATTGTTCTCCCGGGGATAAATTTCGGAGTGCCAATGATGGTAGCCCCCTTTGCCTTGGTGGTATTTCTGCAGATTTAGAAATCCGGGGCGGTACAAATTCAATATGATTCCTGTGAGTTGTTCTTCGGGAATGCGATCGAGGTTGTCGGGAGCAACCTCAATGATGTCTCCATTTTTTAGACGGATAGTGGGAGCGAGTGCCCCGCAAACCAAGTGCGGGTATTGCATGACGTACTGGGTCAAATGTTTTAAGGTTGTATTAAAAAGCTGTTGATTGACTTCATTCCATTCTTGATATTCTGAAATGCAGCAATCAACACTGTCCTTTTTCTCGACATTGACTCCCGCTCCGATCTTTCCCGTCACGTGACTCTTAGGAGATGCTTCAAACTTGTTGATGATTTGATCGCAAAATTCTGAACTTAGCGCATCCTCGTACGTCGAGATGAAGTTCCCATGGTTATTCGTCATCGTAGATCCCTAAAAAAACACCGGACAGAAATTGTCCGGTGTTAGTTTTATCAGAATTAGAAAAGAGTTGCGGCAGCAATCTTTGGTTTAACCTAAATTCCCCAAGTGCCTGAAGGGTTGAGGCTGCCGAGTTCAGCAAAGAATTTATCGGCAGTTGAAAGTTGGTCCTTTGTTTCAGAGTCTTGTTGTCCGGCAGTTAAGATTGCTCCCAGATCTACCGAGCCATTGAGTAATTCGTAAGTGGTATTCTCGAAGGCGAAATTCGTCGTGGTTGCGGCAGTCCATTTTTGAGAAACTGTATCTTCAAATCGCATGAACGTTGAATTGGATGCTCTTGAATCCCCCGCTATTTGTCCCGAATTTGAAGCCAGATCAGCCAGTCCTGCTCCGGCCAGTTGTTGTGTGTAGGCCGAGTTGCCAAGACCTGGCATCGAGCCATTGGCTGCGCCAGACATAAAGGAAGGAGTGTTGGCGATTAAAACTCCGGCTTCCATTGCCAGAACACCTGCGATCTCGGTCGTGTGGTTCAGTTCTGAATCTTTGGACTGCTCTTCTTCCACCCAAACCGTGACGCTGGTACTTGTCTGAGATCGGTGTCTCAGGGACGCAGCGTCGCCACCATCACGCGTTTGCATGTCGGACAAGATTACCGGGGCGGTAGCACCACCAATATTTCCAAAACTGACAGTTGAGGTTTGATGTGTCACCGTATTGCCGGTGGTAACTGCGTTGAGAGTCGTATCACCGGAAACCGCAGTGCCTTGATCAATTGCGATATAGCCAACCGTTTCCGTTGCGTGGACACCATCAGCAACTTCTTCTTCGTTGAATTGAATCTTGAAATTCGAATTGGTGATAGCGCGGACTCTTTCGACCACCGCTGCTCCATCGTTATTGGTCATCGTTTGAGCGAGAACCAATGGGGTTCCCGAGAAACTATCGCCAAACGAAATTGTTCGAGTCGATTCGTTGGTGAGCGTTGTTGTTCCAGCGACGAGTTGGGTTCCATCGGTCAACGTGTGGGTGCCAGCCTCGACTACCAGATAGCCCATGTTTTCTGTGGTGTGTCGACCATCTCGATAATCCCATTCTTGGAATCGAATTTGGAAACTGTTGGAGGTGACGTTTTGGACCCGGACAATTCCTTGGTGCCCGCCGTCGCGAGTTGAGCCACCCGCAATAACGACCGGGTTGGTGAAGCTGACAGGGAGGTTGATGGTTTTCCAAACATGAGTCACATCAATCGCCGTGCCAGAGAACCCAATTTCCGATGTGCCTCCCCCGACTTCGTTGACGGTGATCTGAACGGTTGCCGAATCGGTCAGGTCTCCATCGGTGACCGTGTAGGTAAACGAATCACTTCCGAAGAATCCGGAACCAGGAGCGTAGGTGATGGTTCCATCGCCATTGTCCGTGACGACGCCGTTGGTCGGTTGAGTGAAGGAATCGATAGTAAGCGTATCTCCGTCAATGTCGGCGTCATTGCCAACAAGATCGACAATGACGGGAACATCTTGGTCGGTGGATCCGCTGTCGTTGTTCGCTACGGGGTTGTCGTTAACCGCGTTAATGGTGACAAAGACCGTTGCCGTGTCGGTATTGCCATTGCCGTCGTTGATGGTGTAGTTGAATGAATCGGATCCATTGAAATCAGCGTCGGGGGTGTAAATCAAAATGTCATTGTTTTGAGTAACGGTGCCGTTGGAGGCTTGACCAAAAGCGTCGATTGCGAGCGTATCGCCATTGGGATCGTTGTCGTTGTCTAGGACAGGAACGCTAACTTGTGAGTCTTCATTGACGATCGCATTGTCGTTGTTGGCAACCGGTGGATCGTCGTCTACGACTTCATTGACCGTAACCGAAACGTTTGCCGAATCGGTCAGGCTCCCATCGGTGACGGTATAGCTAAAGGTGTCGACTCCGAAGAAACCATTGGCGGGAGTATAAGTGACTGTCCCGTCGCCGTTGTTCACAACGATGCCATTGTTAGGTTGAATGATGGATCCGACGGTTAGAGAATCGCCATCGACGTCGGTGTCATTTGAAATCACGTTGATTACAACGGCATTGTCTTCATTTGTGACCGAAGCGTCATCAGCGGCAACGGGATTGTCGTTGACTGCATCTATCGTAATCGAGACTGTGGCCGAGTCAGTGTTTCCATTGCCATCATTAATTGTGTAATTGAATGAATCACTACCATTGAAGTTGGTGTCCGGCGTGTAGGTCAAAACGCCGTTGTTTGCGGAAACCGATCCATTGGACGGGTTGGTGAAAGATTGAACTGTAAGCGAGTCGTTATCGGGATCCGAATCGTTTTGCAGGACGTTCACTGCGACAAACGAATCCTCGTCGACAGTTGCAGTATCATTGACAGCGACCGGAGGCGAGTTTGTCGATCCGGTGATCGCCGTCATTGCGAGTCCTAGATCAAGCACACCATTGGTTACGAGGTTGAGATGATCGGCCCGCGTGTTATTGAGGATTGCGTCTTTAATTTCGAGATAAGACATATCGGGGCGTTCAGCCCATAACAAGGCGGCTGCACCAGCAACATGCGGCGAAGCCATTGAGGTTCCCGAGAGATAAACGTAGCCGTCATTCGTGTAGGTGCTGGCGATCGACGTGCCCGGTGCAGCAATTTGAACTGATTCGTCTCCCCAGTGTGAGTAAGAGGCGAAAGCTCCACCTTCATCGATCGCACCGACCGTAATTACATTGTCATGAACTTTACTGTACTCAGCTGGCCAGGAGTTGAAGCTGCCATCCATATCAGACGCTGGAATTCCAGTTCGCGAGTTGCCAGCGGCAACGACATAAAGGACTCCCGCGTCTTTAGCCCGGCCAATCGCTGCGGACATCACGCTGCTCCCCCCGACGTTGGTGCCTGCGTAACCGTAACTGTTGTTAGTGATCTTCGCTCCGTTATCCGTTGCGTAATCGATCGCTCGGGCGACATCAGCGTTGCTGCCCCCTCCAATTACTTTAAGCGACATCAGGCTTGCATCCCAGCCAACTCCCGCGACTCCGATTGAGTTGTTTCCCTGAGCTCCAATCGTTCCAGCGACGTGGGTTCCATGTCCATTGTCATCCATCGGGTCACTGTCATCGTTGTCGAAATCGTAACCGTAGAAATCATCGACGTAGCCATTATTGTCGTCGTCAATGCCGTTGCCAGCGATTTCACCGCTGTTGGTCCAGATGTTGGGTTGGAGATCAGGGTGATCATACTGAACGCCACTGTCGATGACGCCGACAATTATCGAAGAGCTGTCAGTTCGTGTATTCCAAGCGGATTCGGCATTGATGTTGGGTGGTCCCCACTGGAAACCGTAGTACTGATCGTTGGGGACTGCTGTGGATTCCATTAAGTAGTTGGGTTCGGCAAACTCGACGGCGTCAAGAGAGTTGTAGTATTCAATGAGATCGGGAATACTTTGACCGGTTGTGACTGGGATCTCAAACAACTGGCCGTCAGCGCGAAATCCCTCTCCGAGTGATGCCGAGAGAATCGCATTGTGATTCATCAGTTCGACGTGGTTTATTTTTTGAAGCTCGTCGACGGAGATGTCGTCTTGGAAGCGGACAAGAATTTCGCTGCTCGAATAATCGGTGGGCGCGAGCTGGCTAAAATCGACGGTGTAGGTCGCCAGTAAATTTCTGCGTTCTAGCATCTCATAGGCGTCACCAACTGATAGTTTTGAATTGCCTTGCTTACGTCGGTTCAGTCGATTGCCTAGCTTCATATTTGCTTCTCCAAAGTTACAAGTATCGTTTTGAAAACCTTCCCCAGCGGTCTTCTCAACTTGGCGTTAATTTCTTGAGTGTCAAGAAAAACACAAAACAAATTTTGCAGCGGAAGCGAAAATTGGAAAAGGTCCGCGGAAAACAGCCAAAGCAGAAAACCCCTATTTGGAGGGTGTTCAGGTTTTGGCCTGAAATGCTCGATCTTTTGAGCTTTTAATTCGAGATTTTTGGTTTGCGAAAGTCGACAGTTGGTAACCGTGGTTGGGAGGGTGAACGAATTATTTTTTAGATCCTGTTTTCGGGCGGTTCGTTCGATGTCGCGATTCCACTGGGCGGACAGTGGGTCTGGCCGCGATTTTATCGGGCTAAGCCTGGCGCGATTTAACTTTGGCCGTTGGCGGCGAGCCCCGTTTCGGAAGTTGCTGACACTGCGATTTTCACCGGCGGTCTTTCCGATGGGAACCCGTTAGGCGAGGATGGCGATCATCATTTTGTTATTTGAGTATTATTAGGAGAGGTGTTTTGGTCGAAAATCAAGCCTTGGTCGGCCAGTTCATTAAAGCAGTCGGAAATGATCGAGACGAGGCTTGCCGGTTACTCCAATCGCATCCAACGTTGTTTACTGCTCCGGTGGATTTGGGGCAAAACGCATTACATTTTCTAACGCTTGAGGGTTCTCCGTCGGATGTGGAATTTTTGCTCCAGCAGGGATTCGATCCAGAACGACGAAACGCCTTTGGTGATACTCCGTTGCTAGACGCCTGTGTTTTGGAAAAGACAGAAACGGCGAAGGTGTTACTGGCCTATGGGGCCGACCCCAATGTAGGCAGCGAAGTTCGGTTTAATGCCATCCATTGTTGCGTGTATGACGGCAATGCTGAATTGATCGATGCTTTGATTTCAGCAGGAGCAATTCCTGTTTACACGACTCCGCTCGGCGAGACGATTTTTGACCAGTGGCCAGATTGCCCGGAACGGCAACAGGCAATGCAAGAGTTGATACAGAGGCACCAGATTGAACGTCCAGAATCTGAGTAAAAAATAACCACCTCAAAACAACGAGACGAGTTCTAGATGTTCAGAGAGGTGGATTTATTTAAGTTGCGTCCTTACGGAAGTTTTCTCAAGTTTGCGTTTTGTCAGAGTGTTCAGATGGGTC
>OCVR010003376.1_pt1 | contig 11309 bp, 10 predicted proteins | sample 1539091 | NCBI WGS metagenome assembly OCVR01 (sample SAMEA3355530, study PRJEB22509) | marine metagenome | biome: marine; feature: coastal ocean; material: water | place: USA | collected 2010-08-07 | depth 16 m | reverse complement strand
GCCGCGCCCGGGCGATGGCGCTGCCCAAGGCCCTGCGCCCGACGGCCCGGCGGGCGAGGCTGACGCCGCGGAAGTCGAGGCTGCGCAGGTCGTGGACGGTGAGGGTGTACGGGACGGGTAGGCGTGTCGGAGTCGGGAGGTGCCCCGTGTGAACGAGGTCGTAAGGGGCGCCCGAACGGGCGGCGTCCCCCAGGCAGCGCCGCAACGCCCGGCCTTCCTTGAGCGCCCGCATGAGCGCGGGTTGGTAGGGCACGTCGCTCGGGACCCTGACGACTTGGGGAGGGAGGTCCCAGCCCACAGGGGTCCGGCCCTCCATCACAGCCAGGCCGCCCCCCGCCTGACGGAGGAGCGATTCGAGCCGGGGCAGGAGCTCGGCGTTGTGTCGCCGGACGCCACCCGCGGGCTGTCCGAGACAGGCACCCGAGACGAGGACTCGGGGGGCCCGCGTCAAGCCAGCGATCTCCAGAGCCGGACGAGGTCGTCCGCCGTCCGCTCCCAGGTGAAGTCCTCCGCCACAGCGCGGGTCATGAGCCGGTGCTGTGGGCTGGCGTGAATCGCCATGAGCAGGCCCCGTGACACGGCCCCGGCGTCTCGGGCATCCACCTCGATGGCCGTCCCCATGGCTGTCTTGGCCTGCACGGTCCTCGCGGCGGTCACGACCGGACGGCCGGATCGCATCGCCTCGAGAACAGGCAGGGCGAACCCCTCTGACTTCGAGAGGACGGCGAGGCACCCGGAGGCCCGTACCAGGGCCGGGATGAAGCGCTCGTTCACCTCGCCGAGGAGGGTCAGCGAGCTGAAGCGGGCGCGGACAGCCTCCGCGAAGGGGGTCACCCTTCCGGTGGCGACCACCGGGAGCTTGGCCAGCTTGGCGCCAGCGCAGATCCTGTCGAGGCGCTTCTTCTGCCGGTTCCCGAGTGAGAGGACGTAGGGACCTTCAGGGAGCCCGGGGATGGCCTCCCGCAGGAGGTCGTCGGTCTCGTCCCTCGTGGACGTGAATCGGTCGCTGACGCCCCAGGAGACAACGCGCAGGTTGGGGTGAGCGCCGAGGTCGTCGGCGACGCCGATGGACGGCACGCAGGTGGCCGCGGCCCAGCGCTTCCCGGCTGAGACCCAGAGCCGGTGGACCGGCCCGGCGTTCTCCCGGGCACCGTGCTGCCACGGGGCCTCGTGAACCGTCTGGACGACGGGGACCGGGCAGCGCAGGGTGAAGGCCGAGGTGAAAGAGTGGAGGACGTCGGCCCGGACCGCCGCGACCGTCCTGGGGAGCGAGGTCTGCCGCCACGCGATGAGGCGTCCTCGGTCAGGCGGGGCGATCGGGACCACGTTGATGTCGTCTCGAACCTCGAGGGCCTCTAGGGTCGCGCGAACCACGCGGGTCACGCCCGAGGGGAAGACTCGGGTGATGGGAGAAATATCGATCGCGACGCGCATCAGTCGGGGCCCTTCATCGAACAACCCTACACTGGACCCGTCCAATCCTGAGGACACAACCCACATGCCGATCACCACATCCTCCCATCTCCGCCGTCTCGCTCCGCTCCTCCTCGCAGTGACCGTCCTCCCTGGCTGTTTCTTCAGCCGGTCTCGGACCAATCCCGAGTTGAGCCCCGAGCTCGCCAGCCAGATCATTCCTGCGCAGTCCACCGCCGCGGACGTGACGGAGTTGCTCGGAGCCCCGAACGAGGTTGTTCAGCTCGGTCTGCGGACCGCGTGGCGGTACGAGCACACGGTTGAGAAGCAGAGCGCGGCCTTCCTGGTCTTCCTGGGGCTGCGGGGCGTCGACACGCAGTCGGATCGTGTCTGGGTCTTCTTCGACAGCGAGGGGAACGTCACCAATATCGGCACCCAGTTCCAGGCCTCCGAGGCCGAGTACGACGTGCCCATCTTCTGAGCGTGTTCTCCAAGCCCCTCCACCCCCGTCGGGCGCTGGCGCTGGTCGCACTTCTGTCGGCCTCCTGTGTCACTGGCGACTACAACCAGACCCGGGTCTTCCAGCCCGTGCCTGGAGAGGCCGTGCAATCTCTTGAGGTTGGCCGATCTGGCCTCGACGAGGCGCTCGCGAGCCTCGGGGCGCCGCTGCAGGTCATCGAGCTCGGGGCGGGAGCCGCCCTGGCCTGGGGCTGGAAGGAGTCCACGGATTGGAACGTCACCGGGTCCGCCAGCATCGGGAGCGTCCGTGGGCGCCTCCAGTTCGCCGACGCAGCCCTCCAGTTCCCCGGCGTGGTCCTCTTCTTTGACGGAGAGTGGACGCTCGTGGCGAAGGAGGAGGGGTTCCTCTCCGAGCTCCTCTTGCGGCCCCAGTTGCCGCGCTTCGTCGAGGACGACAGCAGTCCCGCGGCAGGAGCCTGAGAGGAGCGCCCCTTGCCTGCCCCTGCGTCCAGGACCGCCTGCCCGTTCGACTGCCCCGACGCCTGCGGGATGGCCGTCGAGGTGGACCGAGACGGGGCGGTCACCAGGGTCCGGGGGGAGCGTGAACACCAATGGTCGAGGGGCTCCCTCTGCGGAAAGACGGCGAGCTACGCGGACCTCATTCACTCCCCTGACCGGCTCGATGTGCCGCTCATTCGACGGGGCGGTGAGCTGGTCCGCGCGACCTGGGAGGAGGCGCTGACGGCGATCGTCGAGGGGCTCGACGGCGTCTCTGGAGAGGACATCCTCGCGCTCAACTATGCGGGCAATATGGGCGTGGTCCAGCGCCGCTTTCCCATGCGCCTCATGCACGCGCTTGGTGCGACCTCGCATGACTACGGCGTGTGCGATGCCGCTGCCGAGGCGGGCTTCAGAACGGTCAACGGCCGCTCGGTGGGGCCGGACCTCGACGAGGAGGCGGCGCCGGGACGCTGCGACCTGTTTCTCCTCTGGGGAAGCGATGCCAAGCGCACCTCGCCCCACCTCCTTCCGCGCCTGAAGGGCCTCGCGGCCGCAGGTGTCCCGGTCTTCGTCATTGACGTCTATCGCTCGGAGACGGTCGAGGTGGTCGAGGCCTGGGGGGGGCGAGGATTGATCTTGCACCCCGGGAGCGACGGCGCGCTCGCGCTAGGGCTCGCCATGCGGGCCTTCGACGAGCGCGCGGCGGACCTCGCGTTCGTGAAGGAGCGCTGCGTGGGAGGGGCGGAGTTCCGGGCCGAGCTGGCGGGGGCCTGGCCCCTGGAGCGCGTGGCCCGTGAGACCGGGCTTGGAGAGGCGGAGATCAAGGACCTCTCGCAGGCGCTCCACGGCGCGAAGTCGCCGCTCATCAAGGCGGGGATCGGCTTCGCCCGACGTCGCAACGGGGGTGAGAACATGCGGTCGGTCGCGAGCCTCGCGGCGACGCTGGGCTGCTCGGACCGGCTGTTCTTCCAGACCGGAGATCACTTCGGGCTGGACGACCGGGTCATCTCGCGTCCGGAGATCCGGGCCGCCGCGCCGCCGGAGTCCGTCAGCCAAGTTGGCCTGGGCGGGATCCTCGCAGGCGGGCGCTTTCGCGCGGCGTTCGTGTGGGGGCATAACCCGGCGGCCACGCTTCCTGACTCCGGCCGTGTGCGCCAGGGGCTTGCGCGGGACGACCTGTTCCTCGTGGTCCATGAGCTCTTCATGACCGAGACCGCGAAGCTCGCGGACGTGGTCCTGCCCGCGACCGCCGTCACCGAACACTCCGATGTCTTTCGCAGCTACGGACACCGCACGCTGCAGGTGGGGTGGAAGTGCAGCACACCGCCGGGCGAGCAGCGCAGCAATGTGGACTGCTTCGCCGCGATCGGCCGAGCCCTGGGCTTCACAGGGGCGGCGGGCTTCCCCGTGGACGGCCACGGTCCTGCGTTCGAGGTCGACGAGGCGGTGCTGGTCGGGAACCTCCTCGCCGCCAACCGTGCGCGCTTCACGGATGAGGAGTATCGCAAGGCGGTGGCGGGCCAGCCGGTCAAGCTGAAGCCCAGGTCCTTCGAAGGCGTGGGGACTCCGTCCGGGAAGATCGAGCTGGTGTCCACGGAGGTCGAGGCGGCCGGCGGGCCACGGGTGGCAAGCTGGGTCCCCGACGACGGCGCCGGCATGGCGGGGACCTTTCAACTCCTCTCGACGCCCTCGACGGCGACGCACAACTCGACGTTCATGCACGTGGCCCGCCATCGGGCACGGCTGGGGGAGCCCCGCGCCCATGTGCACCCCCTGGACCTCGCGGCGGCGGGCGTCGCGGCGGGGGGCCTCGTCTGCATCCGGAGCGAGTTCGGGTCGGTGACGGTGAAGGCGGTGGCCGACGAGGCGCTCCCGCGCAAGATGGTCCGAGTGGACGGGTTTGTGAACGAGGATCTGGTCCCTGAGGGCGTGGGCATCAACGCGCTGGTGAGCCCGGAGACCTCGGACCTCGGTGGAGGAAACGTGCTCTATAGCACCCGCGTGGAGCTTGAGCGACCGAAGGAGAGCTCATGAACCTCGGACTCAAGGACCGCGCCGTCTTCATCTCCGGCGCCTCGGGTGGGATCGGCCGCGCCGTGGCCAGCGTGCTGGCAGAGGAGGGCGCCCAGCTGGTGCTCCACGGCAACCGCCAGGCGGAAGACCTCTCCCGGTGGCTCGCCCAGCAGAGCTGGCGCGACCAGGCATCGATCGCGCGCGCCGACGTGCGCGACCCTGACGCCATGGAGGAGGTCATGGAGGTCGCCAGGGCCCGGCACGGCAGGCTCCACGGGTGCGTGGTCAACGCCGGGATCTGGCCCCCGGAGGACCAGCCGCTGGTGGACCTCGATCCCGAGCGCGTCGAGGCCGTATTGGACGTGAACCTCAAGGGGGCCTTCTGGACCGCGCGGGGTTTCCTGCGCGCCTTGCGGGCCGGCGGCCCTGACCCCGAAGGCGCCGGTGCCTCGGTGGTCTTCACGGGTTCGACCGCGGCCAAGTTCGGGGAGCGTGGGCATGGGGACTATGCCGCGTCGAAGTCGGGGCTCTACGGGCTGATGCGGTCCCTCAAGAACGAAATCGTGGCCCTGGACCCCTATGGCCGCGTCAACGTGGTCGAGCCGGGCTGGACGGTCACGGAGATGACCGCGGAGAACCTGAAGGAGCCCGGCGTCGTGGAGCGGGTCGTCCGGACCATGCCCGTCCAGCAGCTCGCGCGAACGGACGACATCGCCAGGAGCATCGCCTGGGTTCTATCCCCGACCGCGGCGCGCCACCTGACCGGGGAAACCCTGACCGTGGCCGGCGGCATGGAGGGGCGGGTACTCTGGGAAGAGTCCGACGTTGATGCGTCCCAGGTGAAGCGCAGGCTACGCTCTGACAGCTAGGCTACTACTTGAAGAGGGTGGGCTGCCTTCCGAGCAGCATCCTCTTCAAACGGCGTGCTCTGTTCCCACCTCCCGTCCGTCTGCCCCAAACCCGTTCGTCGCATGACACCTCTCGAACCCTCTGGGGCTCCCGAGCCGTCTTCGGGCCAGCCCCGGCGCTGGCTCCTCCATACCGCCGTGGTCGGCGGGCTGATCGCGCTCGCCTGCTCCAGCCACAAGCACCGAACCCTCGAGGAAGTCGCGCTCGAGTCAAGCGGCCGCTTCAGTGAGGTCCTGCAGGGAGTGGTGGACGACCCCGAGCGTTCTGCCGCGGTGGGCGCGGTGTTCGCCACGTACCAGGAGGAGCAGCGACGCTTCGCAGCGGATATGGCTGAACTCAAGGCGACGGCCCTCGCAAGCTACGAGGCGTATGACACGACGGACGAGGAGTTCGACGACATCGAAGGCCGGCTGAGGAGCCGCCGCGAGGCGTTCCGCGACGAGATCGCGGGTGGAATCGCCGAGCTGTTGGGGGCCCTTGAGCCAGGCGAGTGGACCGAGACGGTTGGGCTCATGCTCGAGGAAGAAGCCCGCTGGAAGGAGGCAAAGCAGTGATGGACCAACGCAGCCATATGGGCGGGTCAACGACCTCGTTCCATCAGATCCTCATCATCATCTTTGGGTCCCTCTTCTTTGCGGGGGGAGACGCCAAGCCCCTGGCCGATCGGGTGAAGGACGCGGTCTCGGACGGTGATCGGAGCGCCAAGGCGGTCGCCGCCGCTGCCGCCATCGACCAGGCCCGCGGCGAGGACATCGACGCGGTCATCGCCTGGCACGAGGAGTTCTTCAAGGTCATCGGCGGACCCGACGTGGACGAGGCCGTGGTCCACGCGAAGATCGACGAGATCATCGAGCAACTCGAAGAGCTGGAGCGGCAGCAGCTGAGCCTCCGCAGCGACCTGCGTGCCCAGCTTGATGCCTCGGAGTGGTCCGAGGTCTTCGACTGAGGCCCTTAGCTGAGGCCCTTGACTGAGAGCTTCGGCGATCGGTCTCCTGGGCCTCCGAGGTCCCCGCCTCCTCAGCCTTCCGTCGATTGAGCCTTCCGGCTCTTGGGCTTCACAGGGCGTCGTGCTGTGCTCAGCGTGGCGCTGAGCACGGGCGTGCCCGGGGATGCGGTCAGGCGTCGCCGAAGCGGATCGGCTTGCGGACCGTCGCCCTCGCGGGAACGCCGGCGAGCCTCGCAGGGGCGAAGCGCCACCCCTTGACGGCTCGGAGAGCGGCGTCGTCGAGGAGTGCGTAGCCGCTGGTGGTCTCGACGCTGACGCTGCTGACGGACCCGTCTTCGGAGACCTCGACGAGCAGGACGACCGTGCCCGTCCAGCCCCGGCGCGCGGCGAGCGGCGGATAGGCCGGCGGGACGCAGAGCCCCTCGAGCGGCTCGGGGGACGAGGGCGTGGACTCGGCTCCAGGGGGCTCCACCTCGGGCTCAGGAGGGGCCGGACGGGGAGGAACCGCGGCGGGGGGGGCGGCGACGACAGGTTCGCCCCCGGCATTGGATTCACGACCCTCCGAGAGCCGCGGGAACACCACGGACTCCAGCAGGTTGCTGGTGGTGGGGACGGCCGCGCGGGGCGGGCTGGCCTCGATGGGCGGAGAGGGCTCCTCGGGCAGCACCAAAGGCTCCTCGGGGATCTCCGCCACGTCGCTGGCCGGGGTGATGACCTCGACCTCCTCGGCGGGCTCAGGCTCCACCTCGGGCGCGGGCGCAGACAGCTGGGCCAAGAACTCATGCCCCCGCGTGGTGTCACTTGGGGTGGCCCATGGGCGCAGGGTCAGCGCGAGGGACGCCACCAGGGCCCCGTGCACGGCCAGAGAGAGCCCGAAGCTTGATCCGAACCCCGCGCCGCCGCTCGCCGAGCCGCCCGCGGCATGGCCCAGGGATGCCGTGTCGCCCATGGACCCCGCGTGACCCAACGAGGAGGCGTCGCCCGGAGGCGGAGAGACCTCGGTGCGCACGGCGTTGGGGGAGGGGTTGCGAGGAGTCATGGCCCGGCAGCGGATTGAACGTGAAGCACGTCTTGCAGCCCATGAATTCTGCGGCTTCTGCAAACTTCTGCCACCGGATCTCGTTCCGGCGCGGCCTGCCAGCTGTCTCCACCGCCTCAGCGCGTTCCAGAGCCCCCATGTTCCACCTCGCCATCCTGGCCCTCGTGCTGCCTGCTGCTGCCCCTGCCCCGGGTTGGTTCCAGCAGAGGCCCCCGGCCCCCGCGCCTGAGGAGCCGGTTCCCTCGCCTGAGGACGAGGGCGCACAGGCCCCAGCTATGGGTGCCTCGCAGGGTGCGGCCGGAGCTGGTGGGGAAGCCGGTGGGAAAGCCGGTGGGAGAGCCGGTGGAGAGGCCCGCCGCGCCAGCGGAGAACGAGGTCGGGCCCAGGCGGGCGCCACCTTCGACCTCGAGACGCTTGTGGTGACCCCCTCGAGGCGCGAGCAGGCCATGCTGGACGTGCCCTACTCGGTGGACTTCGTCTCAGAGCAGCGACTCGAGCAGGCGCGCTCCCTCCCCCAGGCGCTTCGGGACGTGCCGGGGGTGATGGTGCAGGAGACCGGGCCCGCCCAGGGGTCGCCCTACATTCGAGGCTTCACAGGCTTCCGTACGCTGACGCTCATCGACGGCATCCGCCTCAACAACTCGGTGTTCCGTGACGGCCCCAATCAGTACGCGGGAACCATCGACCCCTTCTCGCTCAGCGGGATCGAGGTGGTCAAGGGCCCGAGCTCGGTGCTCTACGGCTCCGACGCCATCGGCGGCACCGTCAACGCCCTGACGAAGGACCCGGAGATCTGGGATCGCCCCATCGGAGGCGAGCTGTTCGTCCGGGCGGCGGACGCGGCCAACTACGTGATGAGCCGCGTGGAGCTCGGCGGCGCCATCGGGGATCGGACCGCGTGGCGTCTGGGGGGAACCCTCAAGGACCTGGGCGACATGACCGCGGGGGAGCCTTCCGGAGAGCTCCCTAACACGGGCTACGACGAGTGGGACGGAGACTTCAAGGCGCAGCACCTGGTGGATGACCTCACCACGCTGACCTTCGCAGCCCAGCACGTGGATATCGACGACGCGCCTCGGACTCACCGCACGGTCTTTGCGGTGCCCTTCGAGGGCAGCGCCGCGGGGACCGACCTGCGCCGCGACCTGGACCAGGAGCGGACCCTCACCTACTTCCGCTACGACCGGGCGGCGGCGGCCGAGGGAGATTGGGAGCTCCGCTCGACGGTCAGCTACCAGCAACAGGAGGAGCGCCGGGAGCGAGAGCGCACCGGGGACCGGTTCGACGAGCAGGGCTTCGAAGTGGGGACCCTCGGCCTGCAGTTCAGCGGCAGCCGCGCCACCTCCTTCGGCTCGGTGACCGCGGGGCTGGAGTGGTACCACGACGAGGTGGACTCCTTCCTGAACCGCTTCGCCGACCAGACGCCGGCGGACGACATCCAGGGGCCGGTGGCGGACGACGCCAGCTATGACCTCGGGGGCCTCTTCGCCGAGGCGGCCTTCGACATCCTCGAGTCGACGACGGTGACGGCCGGTGCGCGGGCGACCTACGCCGCGGCGGACGCCAACGAGGTCCGCGACCCCGTGACCAACACCCAGACCGAGCTGGAGGATGACTGGACGGCGCTCACGGGTTCCCTGCGCTTCGAGACGCGGGTGGTGGAGAGCGAGGCCGCGACCGTGGCCCTGTTCGGCGGCATCTCCCAGGGTTTCCGAGCGCCGAACCTCAGCGACCTCACGCGCTTCGACTCGGCCCGCTCCAACGAATTTGAGGTCCCGAGCCCGGGCCTCGAACCCGAGCGTTTCATCAGCTACGAGCTTGGTCTCAAGCACGCCACCGAGCGGCTCTCGCTCCAGCTTGCGGCGTTCCTCACGGACGGCGACGACATCATCCAGCGCTTCCCGACCGGCAACGTGAACGGGTCAGGGGAGATCGAGATCACCAAGGCCAACGTCGGCGAGTCACGCATCGGCGGCGTCGAGCTCGGGGCGGCCTTCCGCATGACCGACGACTGGACGGCCTTCGGGAATATCGCCTGGCTTGACGGTCAGGAGGACTACATCGGCGGGCCTGGGGATCCGGTCGTACGGACGGTGCCCTCACGGCTGATGCCGCTCATGGGGCAGCTCGGCGTGCGCTTCGCTCCCGTGGGCGAGCCGTTCACGGCGGAGCTGCAATGGATCCACTCGGAGGACGCGGATCGCCTGTCGCCCCGGGACGAGGGCGACACGACCCGGATCCCGCCCGGCGGGACCCCTGGCTATGACGTGTTCAACCTCATGGGCACCTACCGCTTCGCGGCCGGGGTGAGCGGTCAGCTCGCGCTCGAGAACGTCACGGACGAGGACTACAGGGTGCACGGGTCCGGGCAGAACCGGCCGGGGCGGAACCTGCTAGTCGGCCTGCGCTGGTCCTTCTGAGCGGCCTCAGCCGCGTGGGGCAGGACCGCCCGGAGCTGCCACGTGGGGGTCAGCCCCCGCCGGCTCCGCGCTCCTCACGCTGCCCCTCGCTCTCCTCGTTGCCGTTGTGGGGCGCTTCCAGCCAGGGCGCGGCCTGGTGGGGGCGGATGACGACCGCCCGCTCCTTGGTGCCGGCCTTCCGCCACCAGCGGTCCGTGTGGACCTCCTCGGTCCGGCCGTCCTGATACTCGAGTTGGAGGACGGCGGAGAGACTGGCGGGGCCGACCTCGGTCTCGCACGTCGCGGTCCACTTGTGGGGCTTGCCATCCCTGAGTCGCTCGAGCGCGGACTCAGGGAGCTCGACTTCCAGGTGCTCCGGCGCGTCCTTGCCCCCGGCGAAGACCTCTCCGTCGAGTGCGAAGCTCAGCTCTCCGGTGCTGGTGGCCTTCAGCACCGCACGCTTGAGCCCGGCCGTGGCCTTCAGCCGGCGCTCCAGCCCGACGTGCTTCGCGGCGGGCTTATCTGCCGTCGAGATCCACTTGCGGGGGACCTCCTTGGTGGGGGGCAGGGGCTGGAGGCGGATGTTGCGATAGAGGACCTTCATCGGCGGCCCCTGGTGGAGCTGGAGGGCGATGAGACCCTCCAGGGCAGCCTTGTCCGTGCGGTCGTCCAGCTCACAGGTCAGCGTGCCGTCGACCCACAGCTTGATCCGGCGGCCCTCGGCGCGGATGCGATAGGTGTGCCAGCCCGGGCCACGCCCGATGTCCTTCATGGAGTCGGGGTCCGCGAGGAGGTCGTAGTCGCTGTTGGGCCCGTTCGCCAGGAGGCTCGTCGAGCGGCGGACCAGGACCCCGCGGCCGCCCTGTTCATAGATGCCACCGATCCAGTTCGGGCCGTCCTCCAGGTCAGCCTGGTAGCCGACGACGTTCCACTTACCGTCCAGGGCGCTCCGGAACTGCACGCCGGAGTTCCCTCGCGTGACCATGAACTCGAGGGACAGGTCGAAGTCGGCGAAGATCCCCTCGTGCACGATGAAGGACGAGCGCTTGCACGGGTTCTCCGGCGTCGACTCTCCCACGAGCATCCCGTCTTGAACGGACCAGAACCGTGGATCGCCCGACCACTGCTCGGGCGCGAGGTCCAGCGCCTTTAACCCGTCCTCCTGTCGGATCGCTCCGGCCTCGATGGGGCCGGGACCCAGCGGGGCGACATGGTCGGTGGCGTGCTCGGCGGACGGAGACGGTGCCTGGAGGGCGAGGAGCGTCAGGGAGATCAGCATGTGGCGAGTCTAGCGGAAGGCGCCGCCGATCCGCGCGGGCGGCGGCTCACGTCACCCGCCGCGCGCCCTTGACCAGGGCGAGCAGGGCCAGGGCCGCGACCACGGCCTCCGTCATGAACGTGGCGATCGCGGCGCCGTCCATGCCACGGGAGGGCACGAGGAGGGCGTTGCCGAGCAGGTTCACGGCCAGCCCGGCGGAGGCGATGGCGAGGAGGGTCTGGGACCGGCCAGCGGCCACGACCGCGGTCATCAAGGGTGCACCAACGTGCACCGCGAAGGCCGCCGCGAGGAGCCAGAGCAGGCTGTGCGAGGCCACCAGGAAGCCCTCACCAAACAGCCCCAGGAGCGTCT
>OCVR010003368.1_pt1 | contig 11321 bp, 8 predicted proteins | sample 1539091 | NCBI WGS metagenome assembly OCVR01 (sample SAMEA3355530, study PRJEB22509) | marine metagenome | biome: marine; feature: coastal ocean; material: water | place: USA | collected 2010-08-07 | depth 16 m | reverse complement strand
GGCTCCCTCTGTAATCTTCAACTCGTCCGCCACTCGCCTCAGAGCGCTCTCCTTCAAGCCACAAAGCAGCGCAACTCGCTTACGAAAACTCTCGGAAAAATCGATCTCTCCACGCATCGCTCGCTCGGTAATTGCACTGACCTCATCACCCACGCCCGCTACCTTCGCCAGCTCATCAATAACTTCCGCCTCTATCAGGGTAGAGTCCATGTCAAACACAACCAGACGGCGATTACGCCGATACATGTTGTCTTGCTGGTAAGCGAGATCGACATCGAGGGCTCCCGCTACTTCAAGCAATTCGCGGCGGAACTCTGCCGCAGCCGGCAGCGAACCGCGCGCAGAGAATTCTACGCAGGCTTTACTCTGGGCCGGCAGTTTACCCATAGGTATGCGGCCAGAAAGCCTGTTAATGCCTTGAATATTGAGGCCGTGAGCGGATATCACAGAGGTAACTCGAGCGATCTGGTCCGAGGTAATCTTGCGCGCCAACAGCGTAATGATGTAACGCTCCATGCCCTGTGCGTCGACCCAGTGGTTGTAGCTATCCCCGGACACTTTATCTGTGACCACGCGCAGTCCACGGGCGGCAGCGAACGCTTTTATCGCAGCAACGACTTCTTCTGAGGGAGTGTCGACGGGTAATTCTACCAACAACCCCAGCGTGAGCGTCGAATGGATCACCGCCTGGCCAATATCGAGAATATTGACGGAGTGCCGAGCCAGGATTGACGTCAATCCGGCGGTGACGCCGGATTGGTCGTCTCCGGATAGCGTTATGAGTAATATATGATTCACTCAGGATTCCATTCTTGTTCAGGTCAGACATTCTAACCGTTCACGTCAAGCGCTAAAAGATAGCACTTCCCGCCCAAAAATGCCGACCACTGCGCGGGCCATTACTTCAGGATGCGACTGGTTTATACTTGTGTCACGGGCAAACTCGCTAAACATTCAAAAACTGTGAACAAACGTCTCCGTCAATCCAGTATCGGTCAACAGTTTGCTGTCCTTACCGCAGGCTTGTGCCTCCTTGTAAGTCTCGCCCTTATTGCGCTGGGTGCTATATCTACTTCTCACATGCAATCACTACTGCGGGAGGAGTATGGTGCCGCTCTCGCCCGGCTGGTCGCTGCGCGCGTCGGCACAGCCCTTGAAAGCGGCGACCTGCTCAGCGTCTCCGCCTCTTTGCGCCGCATCATCAACCACTCCTCCGCCGCCGTAATTGCCGTTAATGATGTAGAGGGCAAGGTTCTGGGCCTGGCGGGGACAAGTCAGGGTAGATATCTGCACGAATACAGCGAGCCTGTGCGTATCGAATCAGATATCGCCGGCCACGTGATTATCACTATTAGTGCCGACAACGACCGCGCAGCCCAGCAACGCCTTGTGATAAGTATGCTCGGTCTCGCAGTACTTCTCAGCCTTGCGGTTTATGGCGTGGGTCGTCATTTTGGCCAACGCCTCGGTGGGCGCATGTCTGCGCTCGCTCGCAAGGTTGCGCTGGAAGAAGATACTGGAATGCCGCTGCCGACCAACGAGCTATCCCTGTTGCAAAAGCGCATTGATGCACTGCCGATGGACTTGCTGCAAGCACGCAGTGAACCGGGGCCTCAGGAAGAAAACTATCAGGCTACCGCCGTTCTGTATCTGCAACTGACCAGTCTGGCTAACTATGTGGATACGCTGGATGAGCATTCCCTCCACGCTTATATCGCACGCATTCACCAGATCGTTTACGCTGCATCCGGGTTTTATGCGGGAAATCTGCAGGTCGCGCGACAGTTTGGGCTAGCGGTTTATTTCAGTGGCAACAACAGCGCAGGCAGTGCCGCATTCAGAGCGGCCTCCTGCGCCTGGCTAATCAAGACAGTGTGCCAGTCACTGGAGAAGGACATGACGCTGGCCCTGTCCCTGTCAATGGCGATATCACAAAGTGAGTTGGGCGCGGGCGGTGGCGATGATATTTATCCGGGGCTCTACACGCAGCATACTCTCGACGAATTGCAGTCAGTCTGCGCGAGCATGCCTCCGAATATTCTACTGGCACCCGCCGCAGTAGAGGACACAGACATCTCAACACGTCTCGAATGTCGCCCCACGGAGGTAATGGACTACGCTGTGATTGAGGAATTTGCTGGCCAGTACCAGGATCTTCTGGAACGGCAACTGCGCCTGGTACTAAAGCGCCTGACCGATCCGGGCATAAGATAGGGCGCGAATCGCTGAACTAACCTGCAGCGACTTCCATCCTGTCTACCTTTTGAAAACCGCGGGGCAGCTTATTGCCCCGACGTCCACGCTCACCCCGATAGTGCTCGAGATCGCTGAATTTAATGCTGTGGTGACGCTTGCCGGAATGAATCACGAGGCTATCCCCAGGCGTGATCACCTGGACCGATATAACGAATTCCTCTCGCTCTTTGACCCGCGCCGCGGGGATTCCGATGATCTTGTTGCCCTTGCCACGCGACATTTGCGGAAGGTCCGCCAAAGGGAATATGAGAAGTCGCCCCTCGTTGGAGACTGCGGCAACCATGGCATCGTCCATTACAGATATCGCCGCGGCCTGTAGCACGCGCCCTCCCTTGGGCAGGGTAAGCGCCGCCTTTCCTGCGCGGTTCTTACTTTGCAGATCACCCAGGCGCGCCACGAACCCATAACCGGCATCGCTTGCCAGCAGGAAAAGCACAGTCTCGTCTCCCATCATAAGGCCCTCGAAGGTGGCGCCAGACGGGGGGTTGATACGGCCGGTAACCGGCTCACCCTGACCGCGGGCAGAGGGCAGGTTATGTGAGGCCACGGTATACGCCCGACCCGTTGAATCGATAATAACGGCGGGCTGGTTGCTGCGCCCGGTGGCGCTCATCTTATAGCTATCGCCGGATTTGTAGCTCAGGCTGGTTGGGTCAATATCATGGCCCTTGGCCGCCCTTATCCAGCCTTTTTCCGACATCACTACGGTAATCGGATCCGCCGCGACAAGTTCTAATTCGCTAAATGCCTTGGCCTCTTCGCGCCCGACCAAGGGTGAGCGCCGATCGTCACCGTATTTCTCCGCCACCTCGATCAGCTCTTTCTTAATCAGTGTTTTCAGCCGTGCATCACTGCCCAGCGTTTTCTTTAGAGCATCGCGTTCTTTCCCTAAATCTTTCTGCTCTGTTTTGATATTCATTTCTTCCAGCTTGGCGAGGTTGCGCAGTTTCAACTCGAGAATTGCCTCGGCCTGAGTATCCGAAATTTTGAACCGCTTCATCAATGCCGGCTTGGGCTTATCCTCGGTGCGGATGATATGAATCACTTCATCAATGTTGAGGAAAGCGACGAGATAACCCTCGAGGATTTCGAGCCGCCTCTCCACCTTCGTCAAACGGTTTTCCAAGCGACGACGCACAGTAGCAGTGCGGAACTTGAGCCACTCCTTGAGCAGCTGGTTCAACGGTTTCACCGCAGGACGACCGTCGATGCCAATTACATTAATGTTCACCCTGTAGGTGCGCTCCAAATCCGTGGTGGCGAAGAGGTGGCTCATCAAGGCTTCAAGGTCAACACGGTTCGAGCGCGGAACGATTATCAGTCTCGTCGGGTTTTCATGGTCTGATTCATCCCGCAAGTCAGACACCATGGGCAGTTTTTTCGCCTGCATCTGCTGTGCGACCTGCTCCAACAAGCGAGATCCCGACACCTGGTGGGGCAGGGCGGTAATGACAATATCTCCTCCTTCCGTGTCCCAAACCGCTCGCATACGCAAACCACCGCGGCCCGTCTCGTACAGGGCAACGATCTCATCCCGTGGCGTAATAATCTCCGCATTGGTCGGAAAGTCTGGGCCCTGCACGTGCTCACACAAATCCGCCACGGTGGCCTTCGGCGATCCCAGTAACTTGATCGTCGCCGCAACGACCTCTCGCAGGTTATGCGGAGGAATGTCGGTCGCCATGCCCACTGCGATTCCCGTAGTGCCGTTTAGCAGTATATTGGGCACCTGCGCTGGCAGCACCGCAGGTTCATCCATAGTGCTATCAAAATTAGGCACCCAGTCAACCGTGCCCTGGCCCAGCTCTGCAAGCAGAACATCGGCGTATGACGTCAGTCGCGATTCCGTATAGCGCATTGCCGCGAAGGACTTGGGATCATCCGGTGATCCCCAGTTGCCCTGTCCATCCACCAACGGGTAGCGGTAACTAAAGTCCTGCGCCATGAGCACCATGGCTTCATAGGCAGCGCTGTCACCGTGGGGATGAAACTTACCAATCACGTCGCCGACAGTTCGCGCGGACTTCTTGAATTTGGCAGACGACTTCAGTCCCAGCTCACTCATTGCATAGACGATACGGCGTTGCACCGGTTTCAGGCCGTCTGCCACGTTGGGCAAGGCGCGGTCGAGAATCACGTACATGGAATAATCCAGGTAAGCCTTCTCCGCATAGGTTTTCATTGACACCTGCTCGGTGCCACCACTGTCCATCTGTTGGATGTCAGACATTTTTTACCGGCCTGTTAAAATTGTTTAAGGGGGCGCGAATCGGCAAACCCCATACTATTGCTGCGATCACTGCTTGTCTTGCCGACGCTCTTCCCGAGCCTTGACGCGAGAGCCCGCCAGCTGCTCGTTTAAATTCACGATAGAGTTTGCCATATCAACCATAAGACTGTTTATCGTGGCAGGGTTGCTCTTGATCAGCTCGGTGAACTGATCCTTGGGCACCTTGTCTACAGCACATGCCGTTCGGGCCCGCACCGTAGCACTGCGACTGGTGCAGGTGAGCACAGCCATTGCGCCGAAAATCTCACCCTCACCAATTCTTGCTACGTTCACGCCACTCACCAGCACCTCCGCCTCGCCAGAACGCATATGGTAGACATAGTCTGCCTCGTCGCCCTGCCGAATAATTATCTGCCCCTCGCTGTAGGACTCGAATCCCGGCGTTGCGGGCGGTTCATTGACGCCTGCAGCGGCAATCCGCGTTACCAGCCCGGCGTAGGTTACCAGCAGTCGCGTCCATAACCGAATAGCAACGGGCTCATCAAAAACACGCTGCATAAACTCCAGTGCGGGGTAGCTTCGCAAGCTGGCGCCAGTGTCACTGGCGTACTCCACTGCAATAGCGGTGTCCAGGCCACCGGTCACATCGGGTAACAGCATATCGCCGGTCTCCAGGGTGTAGATGCTCTTGCCCTGGTACCGCGCACTAACAGAACCGCCAAGGATCACGTAAAACTGGCGATCGTCGAACCCGCGGAAATTACCCGCCGGCGTAATTTCGATATCGTGAAGCTGGCCGGGCATGTTCACGACCTCCAGCAGCTCGCCAACCAAGGTACCGAACTGCTGACTCAACGCTGCAATGTCCTGTGCATCAATATTGACAAACATCTGCCTGTCCCTATTTTGCTCTGTTCGCCACCGGGCCAAGGTACCCCGCTTCGACGCGGCTAACTATCGACACGGCTTTCACCGAGCGAGCAGCCTTCATATTTCGTTATAGTAACAACTTATGACAGCCCCGAGAACGTCACACACGATAATGCGGGTGCGGCAATTAATAAAAATCTGTGAGGTATATTATGCTGTGGCAAACACTGACATTCGACGAGCTGGGCCCACACAAACTCTACTCAGTACTGCGACTGCGCCAGGCTGTATTCGTAGTGGAGCAGGCCTGCATCTACCTCGATACAGACGACAGGGACCAGCAGGCCCTGCACATGCTGGCCACGGAAGGTAGCCAGTTACTGGCCTACCAGCGCTGTATTTCTCCCGACGCTCGGTGCCCGGACAGCATCCTGGGCAGGGTCGTGGTGTCACCCGAAAACCGTGGCCGTCAACTGGGCCGGGAGCTGGTGAAAAGAGGCATAGAGCACAACCTCTCGCGCTGGCCCGATAACGACGTGCGCATCAGCGCACAGGCTCACCTGCAAGCGTTCTACGAGTCCGCGGGGTTTGTCCCGCGGGGAGACGTCTATCTCGAAGACGGTATTCCTCACCAGCAAATGTACTGCACGGCCAGCCACTGAATGAACAACGCTTCAGTCGCCGTGAACCTCTAGCAGAAACGTGACGGGGCCGTCGTTTATCAGGGCGACCTGCATATCCGCCCCGAACTGTCCTGACGCCACCGGCGAGTATCGCCGGTGCAAAGCATCCAGCGTGTAATCATAGAGTTCCCTGGCCCGGGCCGGTGGCATGGCAGAGGAAAAGGAGGGCCGCAGGCCCTTGCGAGTATCGGCAGAGAGGGTGAACTGGGACACCAGCAAAACGCCACCAGCCACGTCGGCCACGTTCCGATTCAGCCTTCCCTCGGCATCGGCAAACAGGCGATAAGCCAGTAGTTTATCGATCATTCGGTCAGCGACATCGCGGTTGTCATGCTTATCAAGACCGAGAAGCACCAGCAGGCCATGGTCGATCCGGCCGACATCCACACCCGCCACGCTCACCGACGCTCTGCTAACACGCTGCAGAAGTGCACGCATGGGATTAGGCGCGAGACGCCCGCCTGCGCTCGTGTTCTTTCAAAAGCTTCTTGCGCAGCCGAATGCTGTCCGGCGTGACCTCCACCAGTTCGTCATCTTCAATAAATTCGAGAGCCTGCTCCAGCGAGCGCCTCACGGGCGGGGTGAGTGTGAGCGCTTCGTCTGTACCGGACGCGCGTACGTTGGTGAGCTGCTTCGCCTTGGTGGGATTGACCGGAAGATCGTTGCCTCGACTGTGCAAACCGACGATCTGCCCTTCGTAGATATCAATGTTTGGATCGATAAACATACGGCCGCGATCCTGCAAATTAAAAATGGCATAGGCGAGCGTTTTGCCTTGCACCATCGAGACCAGAACACCATTGCTGCGGTGAATGATCTCTGCTTCTTTTACCGGACCGTAATGGTCAAAAACAGATGTCATGATGCCGCTGCCCGATGTCATGGTCAGAAACAGCGAGCGAAAGCCGATCAATCCCCGGGCAGGAATAATAAAGGCCAATCGCAGACGTCCCTTGCCATCGGGCACCATATCTTCGAGTTCGCCGCGGCGCTGGCCGATCTCTTCCATCACCGCCCCCTGATGCTGCTCCTCACAGTCGATCACCAGCTGCTCGTAAGGCTCCTGGATTTCACCATCCACTTCACGCCGGATGACCTCCGGGCGGGAAACCCCAAGTTCGAAACCTTCCCGTCGCATAGATTCAATCAGCACTGACAGGTGCAGCTCGCCACGCCCTGACACCTTGAACTTGTCGGGGGTATCACCGGGCTCTACTCGCAGGGCCACGTTGTGTATCAGCTCGCGCTCCAACCGCTCCTTGATATTGCGAGAGGTGACATATTTTCCCTCTTTGCCCGCGAAGGGCGAATCATTAACCTGAAATGTCATGCTAACCGTCGGCTCATCAACAGAAAGGGCCGGCAGCGCCTCAGGCGTCTCGGGGTCGCAAAGCGTGTCGGAAATATTGAGGCCGTCTATACCCGTCACACAGACAATATCACCCGCCTGAGCTGATTCGACATCCACACGCTCCAGCCCGAGGTAACCCATCACCTGCAGCACCCGTCCCTTCAGCGTCTCCCCTTCCCGGTCGACAACCACAACCGGTGAGTTGGGTGTCAGTCTGCCACGGGTTATTCGACCCACGCCGATGACGCCGACGTAGCTGGAGTAATCCAGTGCACTGATCTGCATTTGCAGCGGCCCCTCGGAATTCACCTGAGGCGCGGGCACGCGCTCTATTATGGTGTGGAACAGGCTCTTCATGTCCGTCCCCATCTCCTCGTGATCGAGGCCCGCCACACCTTCGATCGCGGAGGTATAGACCACGGGGAAATCCAGTTGCTCCTCTGTTGCGCCGAGACGGTCAAACAGGTCAAAGACCTGGTCGACCACCCAGTCCGGTCGGGCGCCATCACGGTCCACCTTGTTCACCACGACGATCGGGTTCAACCCCTGCTCGAAGGCCTTGGCAGTCACAAAGCGTGTCTGTGGCATCGGGCCATCTACTGCATCCACCAACAGCAACACCGAATCGACCATGGATAGCACCCGCTCTACCTCGCCACCAAAATCCGCGTGCCCCGGCGTGTCAACAATGTTGATGTGGTAGCCATCCCACTCGATCGCTGTATTCTTCGCCAGGATCGTAATCCCGCGCTCACGCTCCTGGTCGCTGGAATCCATCACCCGCTCGGCGCCCTCGCTGCGACGATCCAGTGTGCCAGACTGTTGCAGCAGGCAGTCCACCAAAGTGGTCTTACCATGGTCAACGTGGGCGATGATGGCGATATTGCGCAGTTGTTCAATCAAGGGAGGTACCTCTAGGATAGCCGGAGGGCAAAAAGCGCGCGGAGTATACACTATCCCGGGGTGACGGGGCGTTATCTTGGCAGTCTATTTCTGACTTGGCGCTTCAACCAGGATGTCTTTGCGCACGGTATCCCGCGAGTCATACCCGCACCACCGCAGCAAGCGCACAGGACTGCGGCCCCGGACGGCAGGGTCAGATCGAATTTTTTTGTCAGGCCCGCAGCTGATCCGGGCGGGCATGTCTGGCAATTCCAGCGCCCCCGCTGCGCAGCACCCAAGCATGTTATCGCCGGCCCGACAGGGGCGGTTTCCAACCACAGCCTGCCCCAGCAGCAGTAAATATCCATGGCAGGGCCAATGGCGCTTGAGTTGCTGTCGCAACGGCTGGGTCACCATGGTGATTTGGGGAAATACTTGACAACGAACTGCATTGGGGCCATAACCACTGCGTCTGATCAGGATGGCTGCACTAAAGACCACCCTGACGATTGCTCGGACCGCACGCTGACCCTGCACCGACACGTCCCGCACCATATTGGTGCATACGTGCGCTAATATGGTGCATGCCTCGCCAGCCCTGAGCGATAAATGGTGGAAAACTTCGGAATTTCAAAGGGTTGCTGTCAGCGCCATTGTGGCACAGCTTTTGCTACCTCTGACACCACTGATGAATACCTGTGTCGCCCGCACTGTCCGGCGTCAGGAAATGTCCATAGGCCGGCGCACCCGACCTGATTAATGCCCAACTGGAGAACAAACAATGTCCAACGAAACCCTGAAGCTGATCAAAGACAACGAGGCACGCTGGGTCGACCTGCGCTTCACCGATACCCGCGGTAAAGAACAGCACGTCACCATACCTTCCAAAGAGGTCAGCGAAGACTTCTTCGAAGGCGGCAAGATGTTCGATGGCTCGTCCATCGCAGGTTGGAAGGGCATTAACGAATCGGACATGATTCTCATGCCCGACGACTCTACCTCGATACTCGACCCCTTCACCGATGAAGCGACCGTTATCCTGCGCTGCGACATCGTCGAGCCCACCACCATGCAGGGCTACGAACGTGACCCCCGTTCCGTTGCCAAACGTGCCGAGGAATTCCTCAAGTCTACCGGTCTTGGCGACACGGCTTTTTTCGGTAACGAGCCCGAATTTTTCGTCTTCGATGACGTCAAGTGGCATGCCGACATGTCAGGTGCAGGCTATACCATTGGCTCCGAAGAAGCAGCGTGGGCGTCCAACCAATCGTTCGATGAAGGCAACATCGGGCACCGTCCCGGCGTGAAGGGTGGCTACTTCCCGGTACCGCCTGTTGACTCACTGCATGATATTCGTGCGGCAATGTGCGCGGCCATGGAACAGATGGGCCTTGACATCGAAGTGCATCACCACGAGGTAGGCACCGCCGGCCAATGTGAAATTGGCGTGCGGTTCAACACGCTGGTTACCAAGGCAGACGAAACGCAAATCCTCAAGTACTGCGTGCACAATGTAGCCCACGCCTATGGCAAAACGGCCACCTTCATGCCCAAGCCACTGGTCGGCGACAACGGTTCTGGCATGCACTGCCACCAGTCCATCGCCAAGGGCAAGGAAAACGTGTTTGCTGGCGACAGCTATGCCGGCCTGTCTGAAGAGGCACTGTATTACATCGGCGGCATCATCAAGCACGCCCGTGCACTGAACGCATTTACCAATGCGTCTACCAACAGCTACAAGCGACTGGTGCCGGGGTTCGAAGCGCCTGTCATGCTGGCCTACTCGGCCCGCAACCGATCTGCGTCCATCCGCATTCCCTATGAGCCAAGCCCTCGGGGCAAGCGCATCGAGGTTCGCTTTCCGGATCCGACTGGCAACCCCTATCTGGCCTTTGCAGCGATGCTAATGGCAGGTATCGATGGTATTCAGAACAAGATCCACCCCGGCGACGCAGCCGACAAGGATTTGTACGACCTGCCCGCAGAAGAAGCGGAATCGATTCCGACGGTTGCTTCCAGCCTGAGCCAGGCCCTCGAAGCCCTCGACGCGGATCGCAGCTTTCTCACGGCTGGCGGCGTATTCACTGACGACATGATCGACGCTTACATCGACCTCAAGCAGGAGGAGGTCGAAACCCTCGATATGACCACTCACCCTGTCGAGTTCGACATGTACTACTCCTTGTAGACCTTCCTGTCAGGGGCCGTTTTTGTGCCCTTGGGAAAAAGGCTCGCTCCGGCGGGCCTTTTTTCTGCCTGCTGCAGCGAGACGACCGGACGGGATGTTCAGATATCCACGCCACTTCTGTTACTGTTGTCATTCAGGGGAGGAAAACCGCATGCTCAGAATTGTCGCATTTGCCCTTGTACTGCTGGCGCCGGCGGCCGCGGCACAATCCATCTACCGCACGACTGACGAAGCCGGCAACGTGGTCTTCACCGACGCACCCTCCGCCAACAGTCGCGCAGCGGAGCCGGTAGGCCTGCAACCCACCAATACGACCTCTCCACCAAGGGCTATTATCCCTGCACTGAAGTCACCGACGGACACCCCGGCGGTGACTCAGACGTCCTATACGATCGCCATAACCAGTCCAGCCGATGAAACCTCCATCCCGCGGGGTCATGGCAACTTCACCGTCACGGTGGCTATTCAACCCGCCCTGAAGAAGTATGAAAGCCTGCAGTTATTTATGGATGACGAACCCAGCGGCAGTGCCCAGGCCAGCATGATCTGGGATCTTACCAACGTGTTTCGCGGGGCCCACGACATCACCGTCGGCGCAATCGACCGCAGCGGTAACACCATCGCTCTGTCAGACCCTGTGCGGGTTTACGTCCACCGGCCCTCCATCAATTTCCGCAAATAAAGCCCGTTGTACTGGACAGGGCCCCTCTCTTAATGCACCATAATGGTGCACTGAAAGCCTGCGCACAGTCTTCTGACCCGGCTGCCTGGAGCCTTTCGGGCCCATATTAATCAAATCCGTGCGTGCTGCCGGGCTTGTGTGCACCCCGGTTGCACAAATTTCTGGCATTTACAGAAATT
>OCVR010003364.1_pt1 | contig 11324 bp, 8 predicted proteins | sample 1539091 | NCBI WGS metagenome assembly OCVR01 (sample SAMEA3355530, study PRJEB22509) | marine metagenome | biome: marine; feature: coastal ocean; material: water | place: USA | collected 2010-08-07 | depth 16 m | reverse complement strand
GGTGTTGGTGGCGTGCACCGTCCCGGCCACCCGCTGGTCCACCAGGTCGACGATCACCGGGACCAGGTCGGCCACGAAGGTCGGGCAGGCCCGGCGCTGGTCGCCCATCAGGACCGTCCCGTCGCCGGCCAACGCGTCCAGGAGGTACTCCACCATTCCGGAGGCGTCAGCGGGCTGCAGCCAACTGGTCCGTACCACGGTGGCGTCCGGGCCGGCCGCCAACTCGCCAGCCAGTTTGGACGCCCCGTAGATGCTCAACGGGCCCGTCGGGTGGTCCTCGGGGTAGGGCTCGGTCGCCCGTCCGTCGAACACGAAGTCGGTGGAGACCTGGACCAGGTGGGCCCCCACCGCCTCGGCGGCCTCCCGGAGGTGGCCCACCGCCCCGCCGTTGATGCGTCGGGCCCGGTCGGCGTCGCCCTCGCAACCGTCGACGTCGGTCCACGCCGCACAGTTCACGATCACCGTCGGCCGGTGGGTCCGCACGGCGGCGTGCACGGCCTCCCGATCGGACACGTCGAGAGCCGGCCGGTCCAGACCCACGACCGGCTCGGCGCCCGACCCCCGGTCGGTGAATCCGGCGACCACGGCGCGCCCAAGGCGACCCCCGGCGCCGGTCACCAGAACGGTCACCGGGCATCCCCCAGCAGGGGCTCCCACCAGTCCTGATGGTCGCGGTACCACGCCACGGTCTCGGCCAGGCCCTCGTCGAGGCCACGCGTCGGTGCCCAACCGAGGCTCCGGATCCGGGTGGTGTCCACCGAGTAGCGGCGGTCGTGCCCGGGACGGTCGGCCACGTACTGGACGGCCGACTCGTCGGCCCCGCATAGGTCCAGGAGCCGACGGGTCAGGTCCAGGTTGTCGACCTCGGCGCCCGCCCCCACGTTGTAGACGGTGCCGACCTCGCCGTCGGCCAGCACCCGCTCCAGGGCGGCACAGTTGTCGTCCACGTGACACCAGTCGCGGACGTTGCCTCCGTCGCCGTACAGCGGCACCCGGCCGCCACGCAGCAGGCGGGTCACGAACAACGGGATGACCTTCTCCGGAAACTGGAAGCGCCCGTAGTTGTTGGACGACCGGGTCACCACGACGGGAAGCCCGAACGTCTCGTGGTACGAGAGGGCGATCAGGTCCGCGGAGGCCTTCGATGCCGAATAGGGCGAACTGGGGGCCAACGGATCCCCTTCGACGAACGAACCCTCCCCGATGGAGCCGTACACCTCGTCGGTTGACACGTGGAGCACCCGCCCGACGCCGACCTCCATGGCCACCCGGCACACGGTTGCCGTGCCGCCGCAGTTGGTGGTGACGAACCGGTCCGGGTCGACCAGCGACCGGTCCACGTGACTTTCTGCCGCGAAGTGAACTACCGCATCGTGGCCCGGCATGACCATCGACAGGGTCGAGGCGTCACACACGTCGGCGTGGACGAACCGGTAGCCGGACCGACCGTCCAGGCCGGCCAGATTGGCCGGGTTGCCGGCATAGGTGAGGGCGTCGTAGACCGTCACTTCGTCGCCCCGGGCCACGGCCCGGTGGACGAAGTTGGCACCGATGAATCCGGCGCCCCCGGTGACTAGGAGGCGCACCTCAGCGCTCCACGTAGACGGGTCGCCGGTCGTCGGAAAGATCGTCCCGGTTCGGGTTGGCCCGGTCGCGCTCCGACAACACCGGGTCGGCCACCCCCCAGTCGGCACCGACGTCCGGGTCGTCCCACGCCACCCCCAGCTCGTCGTCCGGGTCGTAGGTGCCGTCCACCAGGTACGTGAGGGTCATGTCGGTGAGCGCCGCGAACCCGTGAGCCACCCCGGGCGGGATGTACAGGCCACGATGGCGGTCCGGACCGTCGCCCCCGAGGTTCATCTCGACGGTGGCGCCGTCGGTGGGCGATCCGACCCGCAGGTCGTGAAGCACGACGCGGGCCGTCCCCCCGACCACCACCCAGTAGTCCGCCTGGCCGCGGTGGTAGTGCAACCCGACGAGGGAACCGGCCACCCGGTCGGCCCGGTTGCCCTGCACCATGGGTGGCACGTCACCCAGCCACTCCTGACGCCACGTTTCGACGAATGAGCCCCGGTCGTCGGCGTGGACCACCGGGTCGACGACCAGCACCCCGTCGATGGCTGCCACGGCCCTCACCTCAGCCACCGGTGCCCCCTTCCGAACTCCGGGCGTCGACCACCGAATGGTCGCCGAGCAGCACCGACAGGTCCACCTGGTCGCCGGGAGACCCCGTCACCTCGGCTGACCGGCCCAGGACCGAGCCGGTCAGCCGGTCGAGGTCGGACACCACGGCCCCGTCCATGAGCACCGAGTGCTCCACGGTCGAACCCTCGATGGCGCAGCGGGCGCCCACGGCCACGTAGGGGCCGACCGTGCTGCCACTGATCCGGGCGCCGGCAGCCACCACCACCGGCCCCACCAGAGTGGAGTCCACCACTTCGGCGTCGCCGTCGACCACCACACCGTCACCGCCCAGTCGGTCCAGCACCAGGCGGTTGCACTCCAACAACGGATCCTTCTTGCCAGTGTCGATCCACCAGCCCTCTAGCACCCGGTGCTCCACCACTTCGCCGGCGTCCAGCAGCCACTGGATGGCATCAGTGATCTCCAACTCCCCCCGCGCCGACGGCTCGATGGCCCGCACCGCCTCGTGAATTCGGGGACCGAACAGGTACACGCCGACCAGGGCCAGGTCGGACGCCGGCTCCTCGGGCTTCTCGGCCAACCCCACGATCGTCCCGTCGGGTGCCACGTCGGCCACCCCGAACGCTGACGGGTCGTCGACCCGGGCCAGAAGCAGCCGAGCAGCCGAGCAGCCGTCGAACCCGTCGACCACCCCGTCGAGGGAGTCTTCGAACATGTTGTCGCCCAGGTACATGGCGAACGGCTCGTCGCCCAGGAAGGGGCCGGCGACGACCACGGCGTGGGCGAGGCCAAGGGGCCGATCCTGGGCGATGTAGGTCACCTTCGCTCCCCATCTGCTGCCGTCACCGATGCTGGCCATCACCTCGGCGGCGGTGTCGCCCACCACGATCCCGATGTCGGTGATCCCCACCCCCACCAGGTCGGCCACCACGTAGTGCAGGATCGGAACATTGGCGATGGGGACCAGTTGCTTGGCGCTGGTGTGGGTCAGCGGACGCAGACGCCGTCCACTCCCTCCGGCCAGGATCAGTCCCTTCACCGCGACGAGGGTATCGGGAGGTCCGCGGGGCCTCCGGGCGCTTCGATCAGCGTCCAGCCGCCTTGGACAGGCCCACCAGGAAAACGAGGACCGTGGTGGCCACCTGTTGGGCCTGGGAACCGTCCAGCGAGTATTCGGCAGCCACCTTCTCGAGGGCCTGCTGGTCCCCGTCGGCAGCCATGTAGGCCGTGGTGACCCGCTCGGTCCCCGTCTGGGCGGGCACCTCGAGCGGATCCCTCTCGCCGGAAGACAGGCTGAGGAGGAACGCCACCACCCACACGCCGGCCCGCTGGAACTCGGGCACGGTCATCTCGAGATGGTCGGCAGCCGCGGTGACCCTCGCCAGGTCCTCGACGGTGAACGTCGAGGTCACCCGGTACTCGTCCACCTGCGGGTCGGGGAAGGCGGTGCCGGCATCGGGCGGCCCGTAGCCGACGCTGAACCAGTTGGAACGCAGGCCGAACTCCCGACGGAAGCGGTCGCCCGACACCACGAAGCGGTTGCCGTCCCGGGCCCGGAGCTCCACCTCGACGGCCCGACCGCCGTCGTCGCCGAAGCCGTCCCTGTCGATCACCTCGATCTCGTACAGCGCACCCAACCCGAAGGCGTCGCCCACCCGCTCGACGTCGATCTCGTCGGTCCACCGGTGCACGGGATTGATGGACACGTCGTCACCGGCATCGGGCACGCCGGTGAAATCGGCGGTGATGGTGTGACCACCGGTGGATGCTGAGAACTCGGTGCGGGACACCACGCCGTCCTGCAGGCGGACCATGCCAGCAGTGGTGGCCACCGCGGCATCGGTCGTGGCGGTTTCGTGGTCCCAGCCGTCGGACCCCCGTCGGCTCCGACGCCCCGAGTACACCTGACAACGGATGGTGTCGCATGTCTTGGCGTAGCCGTACCGAACCTCGGCCAAGGAGTACGACCGTGCCGCCACCGCCTGGACCTCAAGGGCCGCCTGGCCTGCACCGCCACCCATCTCCGACCAGATGGACGGCATTTCGCTGGGCACTACCGACCGGAGGTACTGCTCGATGGCCACCCAGTTCACGGTCCGCTGGCGGGCCCCGTAGCGGGCGGCCCGGATCTCGCCCCGGTACCAGGTGGCCGACGTCGGCCCTTCGCAGAGCTGCAAAGTCTGGTCGAGGCCCGAGGTGGCCGTGTCGACCAGTTCGTAGGCCACCCCGTCGGCCGTCGAGGCGATCCCTCCGTTGGTGGCGTGCACCGAACCGGTCGGCCAGGCCGCGGTGATGCGGGCCACCGGACTCTGGATGACCAGCCCGGTGTCGGTGAAGTCGCCGCCGCACGACGAGCCGGACAGGACGCGGTAGCGGTCGGCGTCGCCGTCCAGCACCAGGCGCACCACCCGGGTCGAGACCACGGTCCAGGGCCCCTGGATCCCGCCGACCAGCAGCAGGCCGTCGGAGAGGTAGACGGTCGTCGGGTCACTGTCGTGGGACAACAGGCGAACGCCGATCTCGACGTCGGGGACGATGGTGGGTGTCGTTCCCCCGTAGTAGTGGTCGAGGATCTGGTCTCGACCCCAGCCTTCGTCCACCGCGTAGCCGAGGGCTCCGTACTGGCCCATTCCGCGGCCGTGGCCCCATCCGCGGCCATCGACGATCACGGGGCCGTAGTCCACCGAGTAGATGGGTGGGGCGAACCGGCCGGGTATCCGCAACTGCTGGCCGATCGACAGGAGATTCGCATCGGTGATTCCGTTGGCCTCCATGAGGGCAGGCACCGTCACCCCGTGCACCGCGGCGATGGCCGACAGACTGTCTCCGGACCGCACGGTCACGATCAGCGGTGGCAGGGTGGTGGCCGGCGGCATCGAACCCGGAATGGTCAGTTGCTGGCCCACCGAGAGCCGATCCGGGTCGGTCAGGTCGTTGGCGTTCATGAGGGCCGAGACCGACACCCCGTGCACCGAGGCGATGGCCGACAGGCTGTCCCCGGGTTGGACGGTCACCACGACCGGTCCGGTGGGGGTCACCGGCCGGGTGGCACCTGGCACCAGCAGCTCCTGGCCGACGTGCACCGTGTCGGGATCGACGATGTTGTTGGCCTGGATCAACGCCGAGAGGGTCACGCCGTACTCCGCAGCGATGCCCGACAGGCTGTCGCCGCGCTGCACCACCACGACCATGGTGGGGAGGGTCGTCGGGGTGGCGCCCGGGCCGGGGATGACCAGTCGTTGGCCCATGAAGAGCCGGTCGGCGTCAACAATGCCGTTGGCCGACATGAGCGCCGACACGCTGGTGCCGTGCTCGGCGGCGATCTCCGAGAGGCTGTCACCGGCCTCCACGGTGACCACCACGTCAGCAGGTGCGGGCGACGCCGTGGCCAGCAGGGTCCCCACCAACGCCGAGACCACGACGATCGACCGGAAGCTCGCCGCCCAGAAGACCACAGGTCGGCGGGCTGGAGGTTGCTGGTCGATCGGCTGAGGGTCCACGTTGCTTTCGTACACGGGTCGTTGGACGTGTGGGAACGCCCCGTTCCGCCCGGTCAGGCGGTCATTGTAGGAGTCGGAACCGTCGTCCGAGGAGCACCGACATGGCGACCATCGAGGTGGACACGGTGGCAAGCAACGCCAGCTCCACCCGGAGGAACAGATCGCTCCCGACGGCCAGCACCATCGGAAAGGCCAGCAGGCCGACCAACCAGGCCATGGCCATCCGGCCCTGCCAACGGAGGGCGATCAGCGCCTGGGCCAGACACAGCACCACCATCAGTACGGCGCTGGAACTGGCCAGCAGGACCATGTCCCGACGGTCGACGGCGAACTCGGCTCCGAAGGCCAGCTCTACGACCCTGTGGCCGATCAGGCCACAGGCCACCACGGCGGCCAGCCCGAGGAATCCGACGAGAGCCAGAAGTCGACCCAGCACGTGGCGGAACTCGTCGAACCTGCGATCGGCGGCCAAAGCCGAGAGTCTGGGCAGCAGGGAAGCCTGCACAGCCTGGAAGAAGAACAACGGCACCCGGGCCACCAGAAGGGCGTTGAGGAACCGACCCGCCTCGTGGCCTTCGGACGGTCCGGCCAGCAACTCGACGGCCAGGGGGCTGACGTTGAGCACGATGGCCGTGGACACAGAGGCCACCAGCAGGGCACCCATGGCGGGGGCCAGGGCTGCCAGGCCACCCCGACGGTTGACGGTCCCTTCGGCTACCGGGACTGGCCCGACCTCGGCAGCCGGGTCCGGGCGCGGAGCGCCGTCCGACCGTCGACCGGCCAACGCGGCGGCCACCCCCAGGAACGGCGCACCGCCGATAGCCAGGCCGTAGATCGCCACCTCGTCGGTCAGCACCAGGCCGAGCACACCCACCAGGACCAGGCGGCCGACGCCGTCTCCGATGAAGTAGCGGGCGTAACCGCCGAATCGGTTCAGGCCGGCCAGCATGCCGCGGGCCAGGTGACCGGCTCCCAGGCCGACCAGCACCAGCAGGAGGCCTACCAGCAGCACCCCGTGGCCGGCAAAAAGGCCGTCGACCATCCAGGGTGCGGCCACCAGCGCCACCACGACAAGGCCCAAGGCCAGTGAGCCGCCCATGATGGCGGCCGGCCCGACGACCAGGCGGGGCGGATCTGCGGGATGGCTGGCGATGACCCGGGTCGTCTCCTGTTCCAACGGCTGGAAGAACCCCGGACCGAGCAGGAAGCTCAGCGCCCACAGGAGTCCGACCGGCGAGTACGCCTCGGCACCAAGGTCACGTGACGCCAGGGTGATGAACGTGTATGCGGTAAGGCCGTTCACGACTAGGCCGCCACCGACGGCCACGGTGCCCTCAGGGAGCCGATCCAGGACGCGCCTCATCGGCCGGGTAGGTACGTGTCGGCCATGTGGCTAACGGCCGACGCCCTCGAACCCGCAGCCCAACTCGCGCCACGGCCCGGGCGGGAGGAGGTTGCGGGTGTCGACCACGGCCCGACGGGCCATCACGTCGACCACCGCCACCGGGTCGACCGAGACGAATGACGGCCACTCGGTGAGCACGACCAGCACATCGGCATCCCGACAGGCCGCCACCGGGTCGTCGACCAGTTCGACGGCGTCGGGAATCGGAGGCCGCCACTCGGACACCGTGGGATCATGGGCCCGTAGTCTCGCCCCGCCAGCCAGCAGCCGCTCGACGATCTCCAGAGCCGGAGAATCACGGAGGTCGTCGGTGCCCGCCTTGAAGGTGAGCCCCCAGACGGCCACCGTCCGACCCTCCAGGTCTCCGCCCACGGCCCGCCGAACCTTGTCCACCATCCGTTCGAACTGCTGGAGGTTCACCTCGAGGGCACTGTCCAGGAACCGGAAGTCGTAGCCGGCCTGCCCGGCCTGGTGGATGAGGGCCCGGGAATCCTTGGGAAAGCAGCTGCCGCCCCAGCCGGGGCCGGGTCGGAGGTGACTGGCCCCGATCCGGGCGTCGTACCCGAGCCCGAGGACCACGTCGTCGATGTCGGCGCCCACCCCCTCGCAGACCGCAGCGATGGCGTTGGCGAACGAGAGCTTGGTGACGAGAAAGGCGTTGGCCGCGTACTTGATGGTCTCAGCCGACGCCGGGTCGGTGATCACCACCGGGGCGTCGACGTCGTCGTAGAGGGAGCGAACCACCTCACATGACCGCTCGTCATCGGCGCCGACCACGATCCGATCTGGCCTCAGGAAGTCAGCCACTGCGCTCCCCTCACGCAGGAACTCTGGGTTGGAGGCCACCGTGACGTCATCGCGATCCAGAAGTCGCTCCACCACCCGGGTCGTCCCCACCGGCACGGTCGACTTGTTTACGACCACGGCCCCCGGCGTCAGCAGCGGACCAAGGGACGATGCTGCTGCTTCGACGTAGGACAGGTCGACCGACCCGTCGGGAGAATGGGGCGTGGGGACGCAGAGAAAGACCACCGCACGATCAGCGACCCCTTCGGCCACATCGGTGGTGAATCGCAACCGACCGGACCCCAGGCCCTCTGCCACCAGGGCGTCCAGGCCCTCCTCCACGATCGGAACGTCTCCGGCGGACAACCGGGCCACCTTGTCGGCATCGACGTCGACACACGCCACGTCGTGCCCCAGACGGGCGAAACACGCGCCGCTGGTCAGCCCGACATAGCCGGTCCCGATGATGGCTATCGAGGTCATCGGGGCGAGTCTCGCAGCACCTGGCGCCAACCCCGACGCGCCGGTTGCCCGACGCTCCAGAAGCAGGTCAGCTTTCGTGCGGGGCAGCCACCTTCGGCATGCAGAGGCCGTCCAGTTCAGCGATCTCGATGCGGTCCCGGTTCTCCCAGGTCACCTCGAGGGACGGGTCCTTTTGCAGTCGGTACTCCCGAAACGACATGTCCATGGCGTCGAAGGCCACCAGGCGGCCGGACAGGCCCTCGCCCAGGCCGAGGATCAGCTTGATGGCCTCCAGCGCCTGGATCGAGCCGACGATGCCCGGCAGCACGCCCAGCACTCCGGCCTCGGCACAACTCGGGGCGAACTCGGCCGGGGGCGGCTCGGGGAGCATGTCCCGGTAGGTGACCCCATCCCGGGGGTCGAACACCGTGACCTGGCCCTCGAAGCGGAAGATGGAACCGTGCACCACCGGCACGCCGAGCTTCACCGAGGCGTCGTTGAGCAGGTAGCGGCTGGGGAAGTTGTCGGCTCCGTCGATCACCACGTCGTACCCGTCGAGGATGTCCATGATGTTGTCGGCGCCGAGGCGAACGTCGTAGGTGACGACGTCGACGTCCGGGTTGATCGCGGTGAGGGTCTTCTTGGCCGAGTCGACCTTGCGTTCGCCGATCCGGTCCAGGTTGTGGAGGATCTGGCGCTGGAGATTCGACTCGTCGACCACGTCCATGTCGACGATGCCGATCCGTCCCACCCCGGCGGCGGCCAGGTACAGGGCGGCCGGAGAACCCAGACCGCCGGCTCCCAGCAGCAGGACGCTGGCGTCCAGCAACTTCAGCTGGCCCTCCTCGCCCACCTCGGGCAGGAGCACGTGGCGCTGGTAGCGGTTTCGCTGGTCGGGACTCAGGGTTCGCGGGGTGCGCCAGTCGCGGCCCTCGTCCTTCCAACGGTTGAAGCCGCCGTCCATGGAGACCACGTCGGTGTAGCCCAGCTGTTGGAGGGTGTCGGCGGCGAACGCCGAGCGGACCCCGCCGGCACACATGACGACGAGTGGCTGGTCCCGGTCGTCGACCCGACTCTCGATGCTGGCCTCGAGGTTGCCCCGTGGGATGTGGACCGAGCCGGGAACCGCCCCCTGCTCGAACTCGTCGGGCTCGCGGACGTCGAGGAGGAGGTGGCCGGCTGCCAGCAACGCCTCGGCGCCCGCCGGGTCGGTCTCGGTTATCCGGGACTTAGCGTCCCGCAGGAGATCTCGAAAGGTAGCCATTCCAAAATCCTACCGATCTGGTCGGGATTCGACCACCGGGCGGTTCGCCGATCGCGTCATGAACCGAGGATGGTCGGCAGCAGTTCGCTGATCGACCCCCGGACCACCACATCGGCCAGATCGTCCATGTCGGTCGGCGAACCGTTCACCACGACCACCGCCCGACCGGCCTGTACGGCCGTCGGAACCATCAGGTTCACCGGACCGACGGACAGCGTCGATCCCACGGCCAACAGGAGGTCGGCGTCGGCCGCCGCGGCCAGTGACCGGTCCAGGTCGCCCTCGAAAAGCGCCTGGCCGAAGCTCACGGTGGCCCGCTTCAACAGGCCGCCACAGAACCCCCTCGGGCACCGAGGGTCTTCCTCGCCGGAGCGAACCCGCTTCAGGACCACCTCGATGTCGTCCTGCACGCCGCACTCCAGGCACATCGACCGTCGAACCGTTCCGTGGACCTCGACGATGCGCTCCGGGTCGGTCCCGGCCATGAGGTGGAGGCCGTCCACGTTCTGGGTCACCAGCGTGTGCAGCCCACCCCGCCGATCAAGGTCGACCAGCGCACGATGCCCGACGTTCGGTTCCACTCCGTCCCACATCCCGCTGGCCATGACCCGCCAGTTGGCCTTCCGGACCTCAGGCTCGGCCAGGTACACGTGGATGTTCGATGCCCGTTCGGCCTCGGGGTTCAGGGTCCACACGCCCTGCGGTCCCCGGAAGTCTGGAATACCGCTGTCCGTCGAGATGCCCGCCCCGGTCAGCACGGCCACCGATCCCGCCGCGGCGACCAGCGACGCCGCATCGATCGTCTCTTTCCCGGGCCCCTCGGATGCATCCGTCATCGGCCGATCCTCTTCGATCAGGTCAGGCCGTGAAGGATCTGGCTAGGTCGACCAACAGGCGCACACCGAAACCGGTGCCACCCCGGACCACCTCGGCATCGTCGGCGTCGGTGAACGCCGGGCCGGCGATGTCCAGATGCGCCCAGTCGATGCCCTCGGCCACGAACTCGTCGAGGATGAGCCCGGCGGTGATCGCCCCGCCGTACGGTCCACCGATGTTCTTCATGTCGGCGACCGGGGAGTCGACCATGCGGCGGTAGTCGTCGGGAAGCGGCAGGCGCCACACCCGTTCGCCGGTCCTCGACGACGCCGCCTCGACCTGTTCGAGAAAGCCATCACCGCGACCCATCAACCCGGCGATCCTCGGACCGAGGGCGACCATGCAGGCGCCGGTGAGCGTGGCCAGGTCGACAATGGCGTCGGGCTTCGCTTCTGAGGCCATCGACAGTGCGTCGGCCAGCACGAGACGGCCCTCGGCGTCCGTGTTGAGCACCTCGATGGTTTTGCCGTTTCGGATGGTCAGGACGTCGCCCGGTCGGGTGGCATCCCCGCCCAGCATGTTGTCGGTCATCGGGAGGTAGGCCCGGACCCGGCACCGGGGGGCCACCGTCGGCAGGACCGACATGGCACCCACCACCGCGGCCGCACCGCCCATGTCCATCTTCATGTCCATCATTCCCTGACCGGACTTGATGGACAGCCCGCCGGCGTCGAAGGTGATCCCCTTGCCGACCAGGGCCAGGGTGCCCTTCGGGCGGCCCTTGGGCGTGTAGGTGAGCTCGACGAAACGGGGCGGATGGGTGGAGCCTCGGTTCACGCCGAGCAGGCCACCGAGGCGTGCACGACGGATGGCCGCCTCGTCCAGCACCTTGACGGTCAGCCCCCGGTCACGGGCCATGCGTCGCACCCGATTGGCGAACTTCGGC
>OCVR010003358.1_pt1 | contig 11338 bp, 9 predicted proteins | sample 1539091 | NCBI WGS metagenome assembly OCVR01 (sample SAMEA3355530, study PRJEB22509) | marine metagenome | biome: marine; feature: coastal ocean; material: water | place: USA | collected 2010-08-07 | depth 16 m | reverse complement strand
ACCGCAGTGAAGATTGGCAGTATGACTTCCGCAACAGCGAGGTCTACACCATTGAATTAGGGTCGGGAAATATCCAGTCCCTGACGTCAATCTCAGGCCCCGATGACAGCCCCATCCCCTCACCCGATGGACAATGGGTGGCATGGCTGGGCTTTGCCGATAAACGTCAGGCGTATCAAGTCACCCACCTGCGTGTTGCCAAGCCGGACGGCAGCGGTATGAAAGAGTTACTACTCAGCCTAGATCGCAGTATTGATGCCATTCACTGGGCAGCAGATGCCAAAGGGCTTTACTACCAGTTCGACGACAAAGGCCGCACTAAAATTGGCTACGTCACCCTCGATGATCGCAGTGAGATTGTCGCCGACAATTTAGGGGGAACCAGCATAGGCCGGCCCTATGGCGGAGGTTCCTTTAGCGTATCCGCCAAAGGTGATGTTGCCTATACCTACACTCGACCAGAATTTCCTGCCGATGTGGCGATAGCGACTCCAAGCGGTCCTCGTAAAATCACCCATCTCAATTCGGACATAATTGACCATAGGGCGTTGGGCGAAACTCGAGAGCTTTGGTGGCAGAGTCAGGTTGATGGTCGTGACATTCAGGGCTGGATAACGCTCCCTCCACATTTTGATCCTGCAAAAAAATATCCGCTGCTGGTCGAAAATCACGGCGGACCGATCAGTAATTACGGCGAGCGATTTTCACCGGAGATACAGCTTTATGCTGCGGCTGGCTATGTGGTGTTTTTCCCTAATGCTAGAGGCAGCACGGGCTACGGCGAAGAGTTTGGCAATTTGCTGTACCACAACTACCCCGGGGAGGATTACAACGATGTGATGGATGGTGTGGATGCTGTCATCGCCCAAGGTTTTGTCGACCCTGAGCAGCTCTATGTTACCGGTGGTAGCGCTGGAGGCATTATGACAGCTTGGATGATTGGTAAGAACGACCGCTTTCGCGCCGCCGCTGTGATCAAGCCAGTGATGAACTGGTACAGCAAAACCCTCAACGCCGATAACTGGTTTTATTACTTTGAGACTCGGATTCCCGGCACACCTTGGACTCACCCTAATGACTATTTGCGCTTCTCGCCCATAAGCCTGGTTGGGGATGTCACCACCCCCACGTTGGTGATGGTGGGGCTCGACGATCTGCGCACACCGCCCTCTCAAGCGAAACAGCTTTACCACGCCCTAAAATACCGCAAGGTGCCCACGGTGCTGGTCGAGCTGCCCGGCGCGTCACATTTTATTGCCAGAAGGCCCAGCCAACTGATCGATAAAATTGACCATATTCTCGCGTGGTTCGAACGCTATAAAGATATGGAGACCGTACGTGAGGAAACGTTGGCGCCGTAACACCAACCTACACTGAGGCGTGGGCAGCATTAAAAGAGGAACCGATCGTCAATGAACAGCCAATTTCTCTTGCAGCCACTGAGTTAAGGTATCGACCGTCTTTCCTCAACCGCCTTCCAGACGCGCAAAAAATTACCGCCCCAAATTTTTTGAACCTCAGCCTCTGAATAGCCACGCCGCAATAAACCCGCGGTAACATTGAAGGACTCACTGGCATCAATATAGCCGGAAATACCACTTCCATGATTGAAGTCGGTGCCAATGCCGACGTGATCAATGCCCACTAGCCCAACAATGTAATCGATGTGGTTCAGCATGGTGGCTAAAGAAATGGGGCCTAACAAATCTCGTGCACTACGAAGGAATGTTGTCTTCACAGCAGGATCGTCTATTTCCCAATAGAGCTCAAAGGGATAAAGGTAGTCTTCATCAATGCCCGCTTCCCGGCGAAGTGATCGAAGCGCTGTATCAATGCCGGGGTCCTGAGAATCGAACAAGTAGCCCGCAAAAGGAGCAACATGAATTACCCCTCCGCCTGCGGCAAGCCGCTTAATTTCCACATCGCTCAAATTGCGACTGACATCAGTCAATGCTCGAGCGTTGGAATGGCTCGCGACAACCGGTGCCGCCGAATTATCTATTACTTGCAGCGCGGCCTCGGTCGATAACTGTGAAATATCAATGACTGCACCCAGAGCGTTAAGGCGTTGTACCGCGGCCACCCCCTTGCTCGAAAGACCACCATGCTCGGCACTGGGCTCACGAACTCCTGTTGCCGCGTTGAATAATGGTCGAGACGAGTCTGCAAAGTCGTTATGGCCCATGTGAGTCAGCGCAAACATTCGAACGCCCCGCTCAAAAAAATAGTCCACTGCGGTCGACTCGGTGCCGAAGATCAGGGCATTTTGTAAGCTCAGGATAATGGCCTTGTCACCGTCGGCAATGGTGCCCAACAAGTCATCACTTCCTGTCACTAACCGAATGCCATTACTGTCATTAGCGACCAGTGTTTTTACCGCCAGAAGCTTTTCTTCTGCGATAGTTTTTGCCGCCGCGTAGCCATCAGCAGTCCGTGGCATTGGTCCCACCGCAAGCGCCATAACGACAGCATTTAGCCCGCCTTGCTCCATCTTTTCAGGGCTTACTTTCGAGAGGCCATCAGCACCAACATACATTGAGGGCTTCCCGGGAATTTCAATATCTGCGTGGGCATCGAGAGTAAAAACTCGCGCATGGACAGCTCGAGCATGCTCTATGAAATCAGATTCCTCATTGGCTATAGCCGGCACATAAAAACCAGCGACCACCAGCGTCAGCAGCACCTGCATTACTGTCTTCAAGTTCATAGCTTGCGTCACCGTTCTATTATTCACCTGCGGTCTTTTTTACCGGGAGTAAAGCATCGTACTGGGGCTTTTCGCCCTCAGCCTGTGCAGTATAGGAACTGCGAATGGCGTCTACATCGAGCATTGATGCATTCCATGTGGCAATGTAGTCGAGGCCGTCTGCCGTGGTGTGATCACGGGCGTAATTAACCATGCGTTTGGCACCGGACACCGCCAACGGCGCGTGCCCGGCAATCTGTTTGGCAATGATCATCACCGCCTCAAGCATTTGCTCTGCCGTGTCATACACCTCATTTACGAGCCCAATGTCTCGAGCTTTTTCGGCGCCAACACGTTCAGCGGTATACGACATTTGACGCGCCCAACCCTCAGGAATGAGCTTCACCAAGCGAGGGTAGGTTCCGACGTCGGCGGTCATACCAATGGCCGTCTCGTGCACAGAGAAAAAAGCGTCTCGCGTGGCATAGCGACAGTCACACGCGGTGATGAGATCCATAGCACCTCCGACCGCGGCTCCCTGAATGGCCACCAAAACGGGCATACGTGCTTCCTCTAGGCACGTAAAAGCGTCCTGGAGCTCCATACAGTGATGGCGAAACGCCTCGGCACGAACGAAGCGACTGCCACTTGCGGGCCCATCCAGCCCGCCCTCTGTAAACACAGAGATGTCCATACCTGAAGAAAAGTGCCGACCCTCCGCTGAAAGCACAATGACCCGTGCGGAAGCATCTCTAGAAAGCGCATTCACCGCTTCGGGCAGCTCGCTCCAGAACGAGGGAATCATTGAATTCGCCTTATCTGGGCGATTAAAGCGAATGTGCGCAATACCCTCGGCAACGGTTAAATCAAAACACTCGTAACTCATGACTTTTCTCTCCACTGTAAAGCGCGTCGCTGCGTTAGGGCTCAGATTCTCGCACAGTCCCCCGCCTAACACCGCAAAGTGTTTAACACCCCCTAACCGTGCCCACATTAGAGCGTGAAGCGCGCTGCATAATAGGTGCCAAATAAGCTAAATTATCTCTGCTATTTTCCTCATTGCTGTTGGCTTCTCTATACTTACACAGCACAAACCGCCTAATGACCTTACACCCGTCGATTACGATGCGAACAATCAGGGAACCTGCATGGAAATCGTTCAAAGCCTTCCCGAAGACATTCCTACCATTTTGTCACTGTACGACGCAGCAACCGCCCTTCAAGCGGAGAAAACAATGTCCCAGTGGCCAAAGATTGATAGACGGCTGGTAGAAGAGGAGATTGCCGAAAAGCGGCAGTGGAAAATGGTTGAAGGCAACCAAATAGTCTGCGTGTGGGTGGTTACCTTTGAAGACCCAAAGATTTGGGGCGAGCGCAGCCATCAGCCGTCGGTGTTCATCCACCGCATTGCCAACCACCCAAAGTTTAGAGGACGAGGGTTTGTTGGGATGATTGTCGACTGGGCGAAAGCTCGATACGCCAGCGGCCCCATACAGTTTCTGCGCCTCGATACCGTGGGCTACAACGAGGCCCTCATTCGGGTCTACACATCCCATGGATTCAAACTGCTGGAGCCCGTTGAACTCGAGGACACAACGGGGCTCCCCGCACACTACAAAGAGGACAAAGTGTACCTATTTGAAATGGCGTTGGAATAAGAGCGTTAGTCCAGAACATAGGTGACCCATCAAGCCATGCTGAGCTAGACAAAGCTTTAAAGTCTGCAGTGTCAGCAAAACAACTTTGAGCAACTCGTGAAGGCCAGTCGCATTGGGCTGAAGAAAATACTTCTCTCAAGACACGCGGATGAGCCGGATAGGTTTTACTTTGAATGGTGGAGCCAGACGGGATCGAACCGACGACCTCAACACTGCCAGTGTTGCGCTCTCCCAACTGAGCTATGGCCCCACAGAACCCTCTTAGAACTAGAGGGAGGCGCATGCTAGTAATATAGCTGTGCTGTGTCAACTTAACCGCGAAAACTCCTTTAATTCGTCCGCATCGGTTATGCTTTAGTCTCAAAAGACGGCCCGAATGCTGATGCGTTTGGCGCCCCTGTTTGCAACACGTCATGGAGCTAAACTTATGTATCCCAAAGTTCTACTCGCCCTCTGCGGCATTATCTTTCTCGCTTACGGCATCGTGTGCTGGGTAGATCCGGAAATACCGGCTCAACAGGCAGGCTTATTTATTGCCACTCATAACGGTTATGCAGAAATGGCGGCTATGTACGGTGGCTTGCAGGGCAGCTTTGGCGCCATATTGATCGCATCTGCCTTCATTAAAGGCTACGTGCGCCCCGGACTGTGGCTCATCCTCATTTGCATTGGCACCCTTGCCGCCGCCCGAGGCAGCGTTGCTTTAAGCGACCTCGACTCGAGTTTTCAGGTGGCCAATAGTTCATTAGGCATTGATATGAGTTCGAGCTTCACCGCCTACACCTGGGGAGCACTGGCGTTTGAAGTCTTCGTAGCTGTCTGGGCTGGCATTTCGCTGCTCAAGACGCGCTGAGGCTCGCGAATTCTTTCTCTAGTCGCTTGGCGGCTTTTTTGGAGACCCCACCCAAGACGTCTATACCCGAACGCAGTCTTGCTCGGGTCATATCGGGTCCCAGAATTGCCATGGAATCGGGCATTGAATAACCCGAATTGCCCCCGGCAATTGCCACAAATAATGGCGCAAATAGCACCTTGGGCTTGAGCTCCATGGCCGTCGACAACGACTTTAATGCTGCGAACAACGCGTCTCTGCTCCAGTCTTGCTGAGCTTCGAGGGTCCATAAAACGAACTGCAGGCATCGCACGGTGGCATCGGCGTCGCTATTGGCACCGTTAAAATCTTCGGCGGTGATGGGCAAGGTCCCTGATACTAAATAGGCCGACAAAGGAATGAAGTCTGACAAGACATTCATGCGCGATTGGGCGTGGGGTAGAATTTTTTCCAGCATTTCAGCATTGAGCGCCCAGTCTTGCAGGCGCTGACCCAACTGCGTTGTGGTCAAGTCCTCACGAATCCAGAGGCCATTAAGCCAGTTTAGTTTTTCAACATCGAAGATAGGCCCTCCCAAGGAAACCCGCTGAATATCGAAAACCTGCTCCATTTCTGTCAGCGTAAACTTCTCCCGCTCATCAGGCATAGACCAGCCCATGCGACCCAAATAGTTCAGCAACGCTTCGGGCAAAAAGCCCATGCGCTGGTAATACAAAATACTGGTCGGGTTTTTACGCTTGCTAAGTTTTGATTTGTCGGGGTTTCGCAACAGCGGTAAATGACAAAGTTCAGGCATGTCCCAACCAAAGTACTCGTACAACAACTGGTGCTTAGGTGCTGAATTAATCCACTCCTCACCCCGAATGACATGACTGATTTCCATAAGGTGGTCATCGACAACATTGGCCAAGTGGTAAGTGGGCATGCCATCCGACTTCAGCAAAATCTGAGCATCAACCATGCTCCAGTCCAACTCAATCGTGCCTCGCAGCATATCTTTAATAGCGCAGGCACCGGCAACCTCGGGCACCATCATACGAATCACAAAAGGCGCATCGGCCGCCTTTCGAAGGGCCTGCTCTTCAGACGACAAAATAAGGTCTGAGGGCTTCAGCGCCGTGCTAGTGCCCGACTCTCTACGAGCCTCGCGCAGCGTATTGAGCTCCTCGGTTGTCCGGTAACACACAAACGCCTTGCCCGCCTCCACTAGCTGCCAGGCATACTGAGCGTAGGTGTCTCCTCGCTCACTTTGCCGATACGGCCCGTGCTGACCGCCTATATCGGGGCCTTCATCCCAGTCGAGTCCTAGCCAACGTAAAGACTTCAATACCGCCTGTTCCGCTTCGGGAGTACTGCGAGCACGATCGGTGTCTTCGATACGCAAAATAAACTGGCCACCGTGGGCACGAGCAAAGCACCGGTTAAAGAGGGCCATGTAGGCAGTTCCCACATGAGGGTCACCGGTGGGGGACGGGGCAACGCGAGTGCGCACAGTCACGGGTCAATACTCCAGATTTAAACAACAGAATGGCGGCAAGTTTACCAGAGGCAGCGGGTTATCTGCTGCTATTACTCACAATGTGCACGACGATTGGCATTTCTGATTGGCGCTAATGGAACCGAACTCAGGGCTGCAAGAAGGCCTGCTCCTATGTCATAGTGCACCCCGCAGCTGTAAGCCCTCTTGGGTCCTATAAAACTGATGCAGCGCCCATTTCAGAATTTGTAATTAAGGCAGTGACCACGTGAAAATCGCAAATGTTTCCGGGGAATTACTTCGAGCACTATTCTCGATAGTAATCGCAACCAGCTTAATGGCCTGCGGTGCGGGCGAGAGTAACGTGCTCGAAGGCAACCGCACCGGAATTTTACACTACGGCAATGGCGCCGAACCTCAGGGCCTAGATCCTCACGTAGTGACAGGCGTTCCTGAAAACCACCTCATCAGAGCACTCTTTGAAGGACTGGCGGTTAAAAATCCCATTACGCTCGAGCCAGAGCCCGGTGTCGCTCAGCGCTGGGAGTTCAGCGATGAGGGAAAAGTGATCACTTTTTTCCTCAATCCTGAGGCGCGCTGGTCCAACGGCGAGCAAATGACGGCCGGTGACTATGTGTGGAGCTGGAATCGGGCACTGCACCCGGAAACCGGCAACCTCTACGCCTACATGTTGTACCCCGTTAAAAACGCCGAGGCCTACGCCAAGGGTAAAATTAAGGACTTTGCCGAAGTTGGGGTAAAAGCACTAAATGACACAACGCTGGAAGTCACTCTAAATGCCCCGACCCCCTATTTCATTCAGCTTATGGATCACTACAGCACCTTTGCCGTGCACCCGGAAACACTGCTTAAATTTGGCAAGATGACCGATCGCTTCACGCCCTGGACCCGAGTCGGCAGCATGGTGAGCAACGGCGCCTTTGTATTAACAGATTGGGCACTCAACCGTCACATCAAAATGGCCAAGAGCGAGCACTATTGGGACAGGGACAAGGTGAGCTTAAATGGTGTGGTGTTCTACCCCACTGAAAACGTGGTCAGCGAAGAACGCATGTTCCGGGTCGAGCAGCTTCACTACACCGCCGTGGTACCACTCGATAAAATACCCGTGTATCGCGAACGGCCAAACACACCCTATCTGCAATCGCCTTATCTGGGGACCTATTACTATTTGGTAAACACAGAACGTCCACCGGTAGACAATGTAAAAGTACGACAAGCGCTGTCGATGGCAGTCGATAGAGAGAAACTGGTTCGCAGCGTGCTGCAGGAAACGGCCGTACCGGCCTATAGCATTACGCCTCCAGACACCCTTGGGTATTTCCCACCTCAAGTATTCAGCTACGATCCCGATAAGGCCCGTGCCCTACTGGCAGAGGCAGGCTACCCCAACGGCGAGGGTTGGCCGGGACTTGAGATTATTTACAACACACAGGAAGCACATCGAAAAATAGCCGTTGCCATTCAGCAAATGTGGAAGTCGGAGCTTAATGTCGACATCACGCTGGCAAACCAAGAGTGGAAGGTTTATCTCAACTCGGTGTCCCAGCGCGATTTCCAAGTGGCCCGACGAGGCTGGATTGGCGACTACGTGGATGCCAACAACTTTTTAGATTTATTCATTACCGACGGCGGTAACAACAACACCGGATACAGCAACCCCATTTACGACGACCTGATTCTTCAGAGAGCACCCAGAGCCCAATCACGGGAAGAGCGCTATGCGCTGTTCACCGAGGCAGAAACCATGCTCATGGAGGAGATGCCCATCATTCCTATTTACACCTACACCAGCAAACATCTCATCCATCCCAGCGTAGAAGGTATTTACCCCAACCTTATGGATTCACTAAATTTGAAGTACGTCAAACTGCACCCCGAGCAAACGCTCTCTGGGGAGGTGAAGTAATGTTGCGCTTCATAATCAGCCGACTGCTGCAGGCCATACCGGTTATTTTTATCGTGATTACGGCCACCTTCTTTTTGGTTAGAGCTGCACCTGGCGGGCCTTTTGATGCTGAAAAAGTGGTGCTTCCCGAGGTCAAGCGGGCGCTGGAAGCCCAATACAAATTAGACTTACCGTTATATGAACAATACTTTGCTTACCTCACGGATCTAGCTCAAGGTGAATTGGGGCCGTCTTTTAAGTACCCGGGGCGCAGCGTTAATGAAATTTTGTTTTCAGGGCTTCCTGTAACCGCGGAGCTGGGCTTCTACGCCCTACTTATTGCCCTGATAATCGGTGTCACCGCAGGTGTTCTAGCTTCTCTCAAACCGAATACCCGGCAAGATTACATTCCCATGAGTTTGGCAATGATTGGCATTTGTATGCCGTCTTTTTTGTTGGGCCCTTTGTTAGTACTCGTTTTCGGAATTTATCTCGAATGGCTTCCGATCTCAGGCTGGGGATCGATTCCGGGAGACAAAATACTACCCTCCATTACTCTTGGCGCAGCATATGCGGCTTATGTGGCACGGTTATCCCGAGCAGGCATGCTAGAAATTTTATCTCAGGATTACATTCGTACCGCCCGTGCTAAAGGCCTGCCCGAGTGGCAAGTGGTGAGCAAGCACGCTTTGCGCGGCGGCCTCATCCCTGTGATCGCCTTCCTTGGCCCTGCCTTCGCCGGGCTACTCGCCGGATCCTTTGTGGTAGAAACCATTTTTCAAATCCCAGGTTTAGGGCGATTCTACGTGCAAGCCGCCTTTAACCGTGACTACACCATGATTTTGGGCACCACGGTGTTCCTCTCTACGCTCATCGTGCTGTTCAACCTCATCAGCGACGTTGCAGCAGCGTGGCTCAACCCACGACTGCGCAGTCAGCTGTCTGGAGGTGGGAAATGACAACACTCCAATCGAGCGAGCCTGCTGATCTGCTTGAAAACGCAGAAATGGGCGCCTCCCTTTGGCGCGACGCTTGGCAACGACTGCGTAAAAACAAAATGGCGGTGGGTGGCGGTATTACCCTACTCCTGTTCATCGTAATAGCGCTGCTCACGCCATGGTTAGCGCCTTACAGCTATGAAGCACAGAATCTTGACCTTGGCGCATCACCCCCTTCAGCTGCGCATTGGTTGGGAACCGACGTTTTTGGTAGAGATGTGCTGACACAGGTGATGTACGGGGGCCGCGTATCACTTGCGGTAGGGTTCATCGCAACAGCCGTGGCCCTGCTTATTGGGGTAACTTGGGGCGCTATTGCCGGTTATGTCGGAGGTCGCGTTGATGCCGTAATGATGCGCATCGTCGACATTTTGTATGCCCTACCCTTCATGATATTTATCGTGTTGCTAATGGTGGTCTTTGGTCGCAACGTGCTGCTGCTGTTTTTGGCGATTGGTGCCGTCGAATGGCTGACAATGGCTCGCATTATGCGCTCGCAGGTTCAGTCGTTGCGGCAGCAAGAATTTGTAGAAGCCGCCATCTCATTAGGTCTCTCTCCCGCGGCAATTATCCGGCGGCATGTCATACCCAATGCCCTGGGGCCAATTATTGTCTACACCACGCTCACTATTCCTTCGGTGATGCTTTTAGAAGCATTTTTGAGCTTCTTGGGGCTGGGAATCCAGCCACCCCAAACATCATGGGGCCTGCTCATTAGTTACGGAGCAGAGACCATGGAAGAGTATCCCTGGCTGCTCATATTCCCTGGGCTGGCACTAACCACTACGTTATTTTCCCTGAACTTCCTAGGTGACGGGCTGCGTGATGCACTCGATGTCCGGGGGTCTAAAGACTGATGAGCTTACTGAATGTAGAGAATTTGGAAGTCAGTTTTGTCACTCGAAACGGCACATCAAAAGCCGTGAAGGGCGTGAGCTTCACGGTAGAGCCAAAGCAAATAACGGCAATCATTGGTGAGTCGGGGTCTGGCAAGTCGGTGTCATGCTACGCCCTGCTAGGTTTAATACCCTCGCCTCCTGGCCGTATCGACGGTGGTGTCGCCAGCTTCGAAGGTCAAAACTTGCTGACACTATCAGAAGCAGAACTCCGGAAGATTCGTGGCAGTGACATTGCGATGATTTTTCAGGATCCAATGACCTGTTTAAATCCCTATCTCACCATTGGCGAACAGTTAATCGAGCCACTGCTAGTACACCGCAACCTTTCTCGGGCAGATGCCAAAACTCGTGCCATAGAATTGCTCAACGAGGTTGGTATACGCAGTCCCGACAGCACGTTCGATAGTTTCCCTCACGAGTTCTCTGGCGGCATGCGTCAACGCGTCATGATCGCCATGGCTTTAATCAACGAGCCCAAACTACTCATTGCTGATGAACCCACTACGGCGTTGGATGTCACCATCCAAGCACAAATTTTACGCCTCATTGCCGATCTGCAGAAACACCGTGATATTGGCGTTTTATTCATATCCCATGACCTCGCTGTCGTCTCCGATATTGCCGATCAGATTGTGGTCATGGAGCAAGGCGAAGTTGTCGAAAGTGGCGCCCCTGACGCTATTTTTAATCATGCACAACATCCCTACACTCAAAAACTTCTCGCGGCGATTCCGTCTGGAGAGCGCGACAGTGGCGAAGCCAAAGACGACACTTTGATCAATGTCCGCAACCTTCGCACCTGGTTCCAAGCCAGTAGCGACTCGGAGCCCGTTAAAGCCGTCGATGATGTGAGTTTTGATATTCATCGCGGAGAAATAT
>OCVR010003355.1_pt1 | contig 11346 bp, 10 predicted proteins | sample 1539091 | NCBI WGS metagenome assembly OCVR01 (sample SAMEA3355530, study PRJEB22509) | marine metagenome | biome: marine; feature: coastal ocean; material: water | place: USA | collected 2010-08-07 | depth 16 m | reverse complement strand
AGCCCTGCTGCTCATGGTCGCATTACTGGTAAGCGCGCCTCTTATCATGGAGGCGTATACCCGCTGGTCGCCCGCATTTTCCGCGGACATGCCCGCTCCGAAGTCGTCAACGAAACACCTCATATTGCTGTTTCATGGTTCCGGTGGCAAAGACAACCCCGCCATTCTGCAACTGGAGCAGGCGCTCAGCGAAAAACTCACTGCGAACGACTCAGAGGTCATCCGCTATGTTTGGTCCCCCTGGTCAGACGGGCGTTTAAGAGCTTCAACGAATGGTTTGTATCTTGGAGAGAAAATCGGTGCTCATCTGGCCAACCAGGATATTCGTGAACTGCATCTGATCGGGCACAGTGCCGGCGCATGGCTGCCCGACGCAGTGTGTGCCAGCCTGCGTAAATACAATAGCGAGCCGGTGAAGGTACGCATGACATTTCTTGACCCTATTGGCATCAAGGGCTTTCTCGACTTCGATTGGGGAAGCCAAAATTTTGGCGGCTGTGCCGATTTCGCTGAAGCCATTATAAATACTAACGACAACGTTCCCGGCACTAATGAGCCGCTGCAGCGGGCATTTAATATTGATGTTACAGAGCTGCCACACGACATGAGCGGTCACGAGTGGCCCGTTTGGTACTACACCCAAACACTGAATGGGATGAGCTTATCAATGGATGCCAACCATTTCACCATGCCCCGGGGAGCTGTCGCAAAAGACGTTACTACCAGCGCAGACTAAAACCAGCTGCTGACCAATGGTCTTAACGGGCGGGCACAACCATTACCGGAATATGGGACTTGCGCAGCACACCTTCACTCACGCTCCCCAGCAACACCCGTGACACCAGCCCCTTACTGTGAGCGCCGATAACAATGAGATCTGCATCCAGTCTTTTGCTTTCTGACACAATCTTTTCAACGTAAGGGCCCTGCACAAGAATTGCATCGCAATCGAGGCCACTATCACGAAGTTTTTCCGCCATGGCCTGCAACTGCCGATGCTGATCACGAAAACTGTTTGCGACTGCATCCCTTGTAGTTTGAGGGCCCGCATCATAGCCAACAAAATCCGGATCCGGGTCGGCTACATGCAGCAGCTGTAGTTTAGCCGAAAAGGCCGCAGCGATAGATGTTGCCTTGGCGACAACATCATCGCTGAGATCAGAGAAATCAACGGTAACAAGAATATTTTTCACTGGCATCCAGCTCCTTAAACAATATCGTTTTATAGCATATTACTGCGGCTAAAATACTGCACCTGACTGAACTCATTACCGATTCGGTCACACAAGCTTCTGGTGCTTCTGCCCTATGATTACCGGGGTTGCTGACCCATCAAAGTGTTCGTAGGCTGAGAAATCTCGCATAACCCTATGAACACAGCCTCATCAGCACGTTAAAAGGCTATCCAATACCAATTGGTGACCTGAAGTCACTGACCGCTGCATGAGTTTGCCATTCTGCTGCTAAGCGCGGTCAACCTCTTCCCTGCCCTACTGGTGGTGGTATCCTGCGGCAGCAATAAAAAGCCAGTCTCAATAAAAGGCTCATTCACTTCGTCGGCTTCAGTCCTGCTAATAGCAGATGCCACAATCAACCACTGCACGTTTTTGGCGTAACTCAAACACCACTCTGAACCGCTGCTCTCATATACTATGGAAACTCCGCCGCCTGCATAGGGGGCCATGCCGGAATATCTATGAGCCTTGCATTAATACTGGTTGCGTTTGTTGCTGCATTTTTTGCCGGCCAAATCCGATTGCCACCGATGGTGGGTTTTCTGGCTGCGGGCTTCATCATGGTTTACTTCGGGGTCGAAGCCGGTGATGGTATTCAGCAAATCGCAAACCTCGGTATTACCTTGCTGCTGTTCACTATTGGGCTGAAGCTCGATATCCGTGACCTCATTAGGCCGGAAGCCTTCGGTGTAACGCTGATTCATATGGGCGTCACAACCGTGCTGTTCGGTTTGATTATGCTGGCTGCAGGGGCAATCAAACTCTCCCTGTTTGCCACACTTAACTGGCAAACAGCATTGTTATTGGCTTTTGCGCTGTCTTTTTCCAGCACGGTGTTTGCGGTCACCGTGTTGGAAGGTCGTGGCGAAATGGGCGCCTTACATGGCCGCACAGCCATCGCAATGCTCATTTTTCAGGACATTGCAGCGGTTGTCTTTATTGCCAGCACGAGCGAGAGCCTGCCAAGCATTTGGGCCCTGTTGTTATTTGGTCTGCCGCTGCTCAGGCCGGTTATTTCCTCAATCTTAGAGAAATCTGGCTATGGCGAACTCCAGGTGCTGCTGGGTTTCTGCCTAGCGCTGGCCGGCTACGAATTGTTCGCTGCAGTCAATCTGAAGGGTGACCTCGGCGCTCTCGCAGTGGGGCTAATGCTTGCTGGCACCCCAAAAGCTAGCGACCTGGCGAAATCGCTGCTGGGTTTTAAAGAAATTTTTTTGGTGTTCTTTTTTCTTAGTATCGGGCTGTCTGGCTTACCTACGGTTGAAGCCGTGCTGATTGCGCTTGCGCTGATTGCATTATTACCTCTAAAAACCGGCTTGTACTTCCTGTTACTTACACGCTTTCATCTGCGCGCAAGAACCTCGACGCTGACTAGCCTCACGCTAACTAACTACAGTGAGTTTGGTTTGATCGCGGGCAGTGCTGCATTTGCCAGCGGCTGGTTAAGTGGTGAATGGCTTGTCATACTGGCGATTACAGTGGCTATTTCATTCACTGTCTCTGCTCCGATCAATGTGCACGCGCATCATCTGTTCGATCGCTATGCCGGCAAATTGAGAAAACTCGAAACCATCACGGTGCTGCCCTATGACCAACCGATTGAACCTGGCAATGCAGAGATCATAGTGTTTGGCATGGGTCGTCTTGGCACTGCTGCATACCAAACGCTGGAGGCGCAATACGGCAAGGTTGTTCTGGGCGTAGACCGGAGCCCAGACACGGTGACCAGACAAGTGGCGGAGGGGCGCAACGTCATACATGGCGACCCGTCTGACATAGACTTCTGGGAGCGCACCCGGGGACCCTACAATCTCAGGGTGGCTGTGCTCGCCATGCCCGGGCATGGCGCCATACTCACGGCAATTGATGAAATCCGCTCCCGAGACTTTGGCTGCAGCATTGCAGCGGTGGCATCCAAGCATGACCAGCTTATAGAACTTGAAGAAGCCGGGGCGTCAGCCTCATATAACTTCTATGCGGAAGCCGGTGTGGGTCTTGCGCGCCATGTGATCAACAAACTTGAGCAGAATGAAGCCTCTGCATCTAATATCCGAGAGAGCTAAAACACATGGAAATCGATATCGTTCTGGACTCCCACCTAAAGTCCTCAGAATTTAAAGAACTCGGACTCTTAGCCGAACAGTACGGCATCAACACCGTTTGGAATGCCAGCTATCTCGACGGTCGCGACCCCTTCAGCAACATGGCCGAGCTGGCTATGGCATCGAGTCGTATCAAGCTGGCACCTATGGCACTCAACGGCTATGAGATGCATCCGTTTCGCATCGCCATGGCATTGCTCACCCTTGGCGATCTGTGTCAGGGCCGAGTAGAAACAATGATCGGCGGCGGCGGTGAAGTGGTCATGTCCCTGGGTATCGAATTTGAAAAACGGGTGCGCTATGTCAGGGAGACGCTGGAGATTGTGAAGGGCTGCACGTCGCAGCGCCCCTTCAGTTACAGCGGCGAATTGTTCAGCATTAAGCACTACGACCCACAGTGGATTAAAGAAGCACCACCGTTTGTTTACGCCGGTGCAAACAAACCGCAAATGCTGCGCATGGCCGCCAAACATGCAGATGGCGTGTTTATGAGCGACCTGTCCATCACTCTGGCAAGCAATGCCATTGACACTGTGTTCTCACGAATGGATGAGCTCGGTCGCCCCAAAAATGACATGCGCTTTAACAACTTTATGGCCTGGTATGTGTACGATAACCTTGCCGAGGCCCGACATGAAGCGCGCAGATGGATTGGCTTCCGCGCCTTGTTCCGCGAATACATGATGCGCGAGTTTATGACCGAGGAAGAGTTCGCCATCATCATGTCGCGCATACCGCAAATCTACGCGATGGCGCCAAAGAATGAGTCTTCGGTAGAGGGCGTGCCTGACGAGCTGCTTGATCTGTGTGTCGATAAACTGACGCTAACCAGCACGCCCGATAATCTCGATGGGATTATTGAACACCTGCTTGAGTTCAAGGCCGCGGGTGTAACCCACACTTGCCTTGAGCTAAAAAAGCATCAGGCACAAAGCATTAAGATACTAGGCGAAACAATCTTGCCAGCGTTGCGCTAACCAGGCCTATTGACCAAACGGGGGTGCCTGCAGCAAATCGCCATCATAAGTGCGTCTCATCAGACGCTATTGTGGGAAACACGCCTTATATACATCTGCAGAAAGGCAGCCGCGGCCAGACCGGATGCGCCAAAAAGCATGCACATTACAACAATCTGATAACGTGCCGCGATAAGTGGCGAGACTCCGGACAGTATCTGCCCTGTCATCATTCCGGGTAATGTCACCAGGCCTACCGCAAATAACGAATTGGTTACCGGAATTAACGCTGCCAGCAGTGCGCGGTTTCGAGCCACACGCAGCCCCACGCCCGCCAGCAGTTCCGATTCCATTCGCTCTGCCGCCAAACTAACCGCGTTCATGCTCGCGGATAGAACCATGCCGCCAAGAGGTAGAAGCAGCTGCGGGTCATACCACGGTGATGCCTGCAAAACGAACTGCGTGATTAACGTTAGGATCATCAGGGACGTAACGCCTATCGACAACACCGCAGGTCCCATCAGGGCTTTTCGCTGATGATTAATAGTGCGCAACGCTATCCAGCATGCCGCCAGCAACATGACTAACAGCACGCTGCTCACCACCACAGCACTGTTACTCGCGAAGACATAAGTCAGCACGTAGCCCACCAGCAAAAGCTGAAGCAGCATCCGGAGCAAAGCGTAGGCCGATGTTCCCGCGGCACAACTCCAGCGCCACAGGACAATCAGCACCAGCAGAGCCGGAATAAAGGCCATAGCCAAGGGCAATGCATCAATATGGGCTATCTCGGTCAAAACCGACTCCTGAGGTAAATCACAGTGTTAATTTTCACTCCAGTGATGGCAAAGGATTGACCCCCGAACCCGATGCAGCGTGTTCAGTTGAGAACTACCCAAAAAGCACCGAAAAAGGCTCGACTATGCTGCTCGGGCGGGCTATCCTGCGCAGCGCAGTTAGACCATGACACTGACCGTTCAAACCCATGAATAACAAGAGATATTCCTCGCCAAGCAGAAACGACTCTGCTGCCGCGAAGGGATGCGAAGGTATCATGCCCTCGATGACAACCGGTAGTTGAAAATATGAATAAATTTGCACTGACCCTCTGCTCATTTTGGTTGCTAACCACAACAAGCGGCTTTGCTGCCGATGCCGATACCACACCCCCTAAAGAAAAATGGCCATCGCGAGCATCTACCGAAGACCTCGACTGGAGCCTCACAGGCTATGTAGCATGGATCTCAGAAGAACAATTGGGCGATATGCTCATCGGTGCAGCCAGCCTCGAAAATGACAAACTCTACGCTCTGGCGCTGAACAAACGCCTGTATCGCTGGAACAGCGGCTGGGATTTTGAAGTTGAAGGCCAGGTCGGAAAACACGCGGGGCCAAAACAACGGCATTGGGAGTTTAACGGTTTAGGTGCTTTTCGCTGGAACCGTTTCTATTGGGACCGCTACCTCAACACGAGTTTTGCAGTGGGACTTGGCATATCCTACGCCACCGAAGAAGGTCAATTTGAGATCGATGCTCACGGCGACACATCCAAAACTCTGGCCTACATTTTGGTAGACATGGACTTTTCTTTGCCGCAGTACCCGAATTGGGCATTGGACATACGTATTCATCATCGCTCATCGGCTTATGGCCTCTTCAATGACAACATCGAAGGCGCATCAAATGCGCTGGGTGTAGGCTTGAAGTATCGCTGGTAGTCCGTCCTGCAAAGCTTATAAAGCTTTGCGCATCTGTGCCCATAAAGGCCCGGTTGTGGCAGGGCTTGTAACGTAAGCGTAGCCCTGTTTTTCGTAGAAAGTTAGCGCACCGCCGGCTGCCTGCAGCTCAAGCGCCGGCAAGCCAGCATCCGTCGCCGCCAACTCCATTAAGCCCACCAGGCTGCTAGCAATGCCTTGACGCGTAAAATCAGGGTCAACGTAGACCGAAGTAATCTCTGCCTTCGCAAGGTTAACCGCACCGAAGCCACAAAGCTGGCTATCAATTTCCGCCACAACAAAAACCTCTGTCTGCATTTCCTGAAGATAATCTGCGGCAACTCTCTCGTCCATCCAACGCAAAACAGACTTGTTATTTCGCTCTAAAGAGTCGGGCCCTTTGCCGGCAAGCACATGCACATCACGAATCTGTTGGGCATCGGCTGGACTGGCTTTGCGAACACGAAACAATTGTTTGCTCATGCTCCGAGGCTCGCAGCGCTAAAACCAGCAACCTGAGAAAATAGGTCACGCCATTCGGCGATTGCCTCGTCTTCATAGCGAGGGCCAGGATCCGATGCCCAAACCAGCTTCGGCCAGCAGTAGTCAGTCGGGCTGCGCCCAACAATATGCAAGTGCAACTGAGGAACGATGTTGCCAAGTGCCGCAATATTCAGTTTCTCGATACCTGGTTGCGCTTTGACAATGCCCGCTGCCAGATTGACCTCTTGCAACAACTGCTGTTGTTCATCATGGGGAAGATCGATTAACTCAGTCGCGCCCACCGTGTTCTGGGGAACTAAAATAATCCAGGGAGCGCCCGCATTATTCATTAATAGAACATACGAGCAGGAAAACCTTCCGAGCAGGACACAGTCATTGATCAACTGCGGGTGAATAGCAAAATCCGTCATCATCGGAACCTTTTGAAATACGCCATTTCGGCTAGCGCAGCGATCATGCACCTAATCGCTTTCCTGATACCAAATGGCCTTTTATGGGTTGCCCAAAGTGAATTGATTGTTGAGGCAAGTAACTTCTTTATACTTGTGACTTGTCGGGACTGCTACTTCTTTTAGCTAAAGGAAATATCGTCCCTGCGACGATCGCGGCCGGCGCGACGATTGCTGCGCTGATCGCCAACAGGCATGTCTTTAGATAAAACGCCCACAATGTCCCTGCGGTCGTCACGAGTTCGACGATCATCAATATTCCGATACTTGCACTCACACAATGCAGGATCAGAACACTCGGCAAGTGGAATATTAGGTGCTTCAGAGGTTAAAAAACGTCGCTCGTTATGCGCATTCGCAGCATCACAACAATGAGGGTCGGCAACAAATGCCAGGCCGGTGTATTTTTTCGTGGCTGCTGCAATTGGCTTCTTGCCAAAACGCGCCGAAGAGTGCCTTAGCCGAAGCGTCGCAAAAAATACAATAATGCCGATTGTTGTAAGAATTAGAAGCCAATCTAACATCAAACTCTCCGCCGAGCATATGACCATGATTCACACTGCTGGCACGCGGCAGAACCAGGCACAATTGAAACCCGATTCAGTTTAAACCACAAGCACCGAAGTGCTATCCAGCCAAGACATGTTGCCTGCGCTGCAAGTTAGCCTACCCTAGTCTGTGATAAGACTATTCCACTGTAACCGACTTTGCTAGATTTCTTGGCTGGTCGACATCCGTGCCCTTTAGAATTGCTACGTGATATGACAGCAATTGCAGTGGCACGGTATAGAGAATCGGCGCCTGAAATTCCTCGATGTGCATTGGCATCTTCAACGCGTAGATGCCATCACCGTCTTCAAAGTCAGCATTCGGGTCGGCAAACACGAATAGCTTGCCTCCGCGCGCACGAACTTCCTGCAGATTCGACTTGAGCTTCTCAAGTAAATCATCATTTGGCGCGACGGTAACAACAGGCATATCCTCGTCAACTAGTGCCAGCGGTCCATGTTTTAGCTCCCCTGCGGGATAAGCCTCGGCATGAATGTAGGAGATCTCTTTAAGTTTTAAAGCGCCTTCCATGGCAACAGGGTTCTGCGCGCCACGCCCTAAAAACAACGCATGATGCTTATCGGCGAAGTGCCCGGCCATCTTCTCAATCTGGGCATCGAGTGACAACACGCGCTCAAGCATCGCCGGCAACGCCACCAATTGGTTGGTGAGGTGCCGTTGCTCATCAGCTGACATGCCGCGATGACGGGCGAGTGCTAACGCAAACAATGCGAATGCAACCAACTGGGTGGTAAACGCTTTAGTAGAAGCAACACCAATCTCGGGACCGGCTCGTGTCATTAACACCAGGTCAGATTCGCGTACCAGCGAGCTTTCGGGAACATTACAAATTGCCATGGTGGCGAGATAGCCCTTGGCTTTTGCCGAACGAACAGCAGCAAGAGTGTCCGCGGTTTCGCCAGACTGGGACACAGTCATAAACACACTATTGGGCGGTACCACCGCGTTGCGATAACGATACTCACTGGCAATCTCGACGCTGCAGGGAAGCTTGCAGTATTCTTCGATCCAGTAACGGGCAATTAGGCCAGCGTGATAACTGGTGCCACAAGCAACTATTTGCACATGCTCAATCTTATCTAGAATATCGCTGGCTTTAGGGCCAAAAATGCCATCAAGCACTTTGCCATCGGCTATGCGTTCGGAGAGGGTATCGCCCAATGCGCGCGGCTGCTCATAGATCTCTTTCAGCATGTAGTGCCTGAATTCGCCGCGCTCTACAGCATCGGCAGACAGCTTAGACTCGCTCACTTTACGCTGGACAAGCTTATTCTCGCTATCTGTCACGCGAACGCTATGGCGAGTCACAACAGCAATGTCGCCTTCTTCAAGGAACATAAATGTGCGCGTGATGGGCAGCAACGCAGCAACATCAGAAGCCACAAAATTTTCGCCCAGGCCAAGCCCCACCACCACCGGGCAGCCCTCACGAGCCAGAATTAAAGTATCGGGTTTTAGCGGGCTCATCACCACCAGCGCATACGCTCCCTCAAGTTCGGCTACGGTTTTGCGGACCGAACTTTCAAGATCGGGATCAGTTTGGAGGTGCTGATGGATAAGATGGGCGATAACTTCTGTATCGGTATCGCTGGTAAATTCGTAACCCGCCTCAATGAGGCGAGCTTTAAGAATGGCATGATTCTCGATGATGCCGTTGTGCACAATCGCAACGGTATCACCCGATATGTGCGGATGCGCATTAGCCTTAGTGGGCGCCCCATGCGTTGCCCAACGAGTATGGGCAATACCTATAGGGCCGGCGGCCGGCGTTTTCTCAAGTTCGTTCTCAAGCTCAGCAACCTTCCCAAGACGACGACGACGCTTAACCACATCGTTCTCAAGTACAGCAAGGCCTGCTGAATCGTATCCGCGATACTCGAGTCGTCGCAGACCTTCCAGCAAGATCGGTACTACGTTCCGTTCTGCTACCGCACCAACAATCCCACACATACATCGCTCCCTCGGGCCGGCTGCAAACCGGCACCCAAAAAATACGTTCTAACAGAGGCTTAGCACCCCAAGCCAAGCCTTTACCGGCCAAGACTAGCTCTGAATAGGTTTTCTATTATGCCTACATCACACATTCTACGTTTCAGGCGAATGCTTGACTGCGATAGAGGTCGCATTAACGGAAACCCCTATGACGTCGAGGCTTCAGCACCCATGCCAACATCGCTTAGCGCCCCCATCAGGGTTTCTTAATTGGGCGCTGCCAACCCTCAATAGCACGGGGTTTAGCTCGCTCCAGGGTTAGCTTGCCGGCGGGAGCAGACCCGCCGATGGTTGAGCCAGCGCCAATCGTTGCGCCTTCACCAACAGTTACCGGCGCCACTAATTCAACGCCCGAGCCAATAAATGCATTATCACCAATAATCGTTTTGTGCTTGTTTGCGCCATCGTAATTGCAGGTGATAGTGCCGCAACCAACGTTTACATTCTGACCAATCTCTGCATCGCCAAGATAGGTGAGGTGGTTAGCCTTGCTGCCAACGCCAAGAGTGGTGTTTTTAATTTCAACGAAGTTGCCGACGCGTGCGCCATCCAAAATATTTGCGTTAGGGCGTAAACGGGCAAACGGGCCGATACTGGCATTTGCACCCACCGAGGCATCTTCCAGCACTGAGTTAGCGTGGATATGCGTATAAGCACCAATCCGGGAATCAGTAATTGAGACGTTAGGACCCAGTATGACGTTGTCACCGAGAACCACATCCCCTGCAAATACTGCGTTCACATCGACGAACACATCCTGACCTACAGTAACCGTGCCACGAATATCCACACGGGCAGGATCCGCTACCGTTGCGCCGGCAAGCATCAGCTCGTTAACCAAGCGCAGCTGCAATGCTCGTTCTGCCTGTGCTAACTGGGCTTTATCGTTGATGCCCATTACTTCAGTTTCAGATAAAGCTTTTACCGCCTCAACCGCTACGCCGTCCGCAACCGCTGCTGCAACCACATCGGTAAGGTAATACTCAGCCTGGGCGTTATCCGCTTTTAATGCGTCAAGCCAAGGGCCCATAAGGCTCGCAGGACAGGCCATTAAGCCCGTATTTACTTCAGTAATTTTACGCTGCTCATCCGTCGCATCTTTCTCTTCGACAATCGACTGAACCTCATCTGCAGCATTACGTAAAATGCGCCCGTATCCGCGCGGATTTACGGCATCAACCGTCATTAACACAAGCTTGCTGCCTTCGGTTGCATCAGCCATGCGCTGAATAGTCTCGGGCAGCACTAACGGCACATCGCCATAGAGCACCACAACAATACTATCAGCGCTAACCATGGGCATCGCCTGCTGAACAGCATGGCCCGTGCCCAACTGCGGCTCTTGTAGCGCCCAATTAAGCGCTGTTGAATTAAATGCACTCTTAACCAATTCGCCACCATGACCGTAAACGACGCAGGTCTCATGCGCGCCGAGCCGCGATGCGGCATCGAGCACATGCCCAAGCAAAGGCTTTGCAGCTAGGGGCTGCAAAACTTTAGGGAGCGCCGAACGCATACGGGTGCCCTTCCCCGCGGCTAGAATAACGATACTAAGGTTGCTGTCTGACATGGCTAGATATTATAGGAGTATTTAGATAAAACAGAAGCTTACATCTTCACACAACGGCTGTCTGTGGAATAGTCGAAGTTATTGCGAACAGACACGGCTTTGAGACGATATCTGGATTAGTGCGCACAAAAAAGCCCGGAGCAGTGCCGGGCTTTATATGGTCTAATTTTGGCAACCGCTAGGCCTGCGATTTACGCCGTAGCCAGCCCAAACCAGCAAGCGCAGAACCAAACAACCAAATTCCTGCAGGAAC
>OCVR010003352.1_pt1 | contig 11353 bp, 9 predicted proteins | sample 1539091 | NCBI WGS metagenome assembly OCVR01 (sample SAMEA3355530, study PRJEB22509) | marine metagenome | biome: marine; feature: coastal ocean; material: water | place: USA | collected 2010-08-07 | depth 16 m | reverse complement strand
AGGATCTCGAATTAAAAAGACAGAGCTAGCCTCTGTTTTTTTTCGTCTGGAGTTTCTACCCTAGGAACTTTATCATTACACCTGCAGCAACAGCAGATCCAATAACACCAGCGATATTAGGACCCATGGCATGCATAAGTAGATGGTTTTGTGAGTTGTATTCTAAACCTACCTTATTAACAACTCTTGCAGCCATTGGAACTGCTGAGACGCCAGCGGCACCAATAAGAGGGTTTATTTGATCTTTGCTAAATAGGTTCATAATTTTTGCAACAATAACCCCAGACGCAGTCCCTATAGCAAAAGCAATCATACCAAGTATGAGTATTCCTAGAGTTTCAGGAGTAAGAAATTTATCAGCAGCTAACTTAGATCCTACTGCAAGCCCCAGAAAAATAGTAACTATATTAATTAATGAATTCTGAGCGACATCACTAAGCCTATCAACAACAAGTGATTCCTTCATAAGGTTTCCTAAACATAGCATACCTAGAAGAGGTGTCGCACTCGGAAGCAAAAGACCAACAAGCAGCAACAGCATTATAGGAAACACTATTTTTTCAGATTGTGAAACATCTCTTAACTGAACCATCGATATCTGTCTTTCTTTTTCAGTTGTAAGGGCCTTCATTATTGGTGGCTGTATAAGAGGAACAAGCGCCATGTATGAATAAGCAGCAACTGCTATAGCGCCAAGAAGTTCAGGTGCTAATATAGAAGAAACATATATAGCAGTGGGACCATCAGCCCCTCCAATAATACCTGTTGCTGCGGCCTGCTTTAATGTAAATTCAATTACCCCGAAATAATCCAAAGCAAGAGCACCCATCACTGTGGCAAAAATACCAAACTGAGCTGCAGCACCCAGAATAAGTGTTTTTGGGTTTGCTAGAAGCGGGCCAAAATCTGTCATAGCGCCAACCCCCATAAATATTAAAAGAGGAGCAATTCCTGATCCAATTGAAACCTCATAAAATGTATACAAAATACCTGGCTTGTATCCAAGATTTTGAGCCTCGTTATTTATAGCAATCAAATCGGTATATGAGACATCTTTTAATGCGATCACAAGATCCTGATTTAAGCTAAAAAATTTTTCAAGTATTGTTCCAATATGATCAGAATTATTGAGATAAATTAATTTTTCAATAGGGCTTAGCGCAAGACCAATTTCTGGAATATTAGTCAGGATGGCACCAAACCCAATAGGCAGAAGAAGCAGTGGCTCAAATTTTTTGCTTATAGCCAAGTAGAGCAAAAGAAGACCAACAACAATCATTATTGATTGATTGAATGTCAGGCTAAAAATCCCTAGCGTACTTATAAAATCAAAAAAACTCATTATCAAACTACCTCAAACAAAGGATCGCCAACATTGACCTTGTCGCCATTACTAACAAATATATTAATAATATTTCCTGCATGCGGAGTTTTTATTGTTGTTTCCATTTTCATGGCCTCCAGAACAATTACAGTATCATCTTCTTCAACATCATCCCCTTTGCTTTTAATGATAGAGAATATATTTCCACTAAGCGGTGCTCTTATAATTTCACCATTTTCTTTTTGATAATTAGGACTATCAGTAATTTCTTTTGTAGTATGACCTTGATTTAGTATTTCAGGCTTATCAGTTTTAGAGTACTTCACCATGTAATCATTGCCATCTATAGATACATTATAAAAACTACCTTCTTTAGCAATAAACTCCAATGGCGACTTTTCAAAATAATCTGCATTATCTATATTTTCAAAAAATTTAATACCAACCTCTGGGAAGAGAGCATAGGTCAGAATATTTTCTTCAGTTTCTTTGATAGAAATTTTCTTTTCGTGGGTTGTTTTTTTGAAAGATTCTTTTATTTGATTAAATTCATCATTACCTAAAAGATCAGCAGGTCTGCATGTTACTGCTAAACCACCCTCAAGGATATTTTCTTGAAGGTCGACATCTACCGGGGCAGGGGTTGCTCCATATTCTCCTTTCAAAAGAGCAGCAGTTTCTTTGGTGACTGTTTTATATCTTTCACCACTAAGAACATTTATAACAGCTTGAGTCCCAACAATTTGTGATGTTGGAGTTACTAATGGTATGTATCCTAGATCAGATCTAACTTTTGGTATTTCATCAATAACCTCATCAAATCTATCAATTGCATTTTGTTCTTTTAATTGATTCTCAAGATTTGTTAACATACCACCAGGTACTTGAGACGAAATTATTCGAGCATCAACTCCTCTAAGGGAGCCCTCATACTCAGCATATTTTTTTCTTATTTTTCTAAAATGCGTAGCTATTGGAACTAGATTATCTAGCTCAATATCTGTATCAAATTGTGTCCCTTTAAGAATACCTACAAGCGTCTCTGTTGCAGAGTGACCATACGTCATGCTCATAGAAGATATTGATGTATCAACATTATCTAAACCAGCCTCTATGCACTTAATTGCAGTTGTCGTAGACATTCCTGTTGTTGCATGGCTATGAAGATGAAGCGGGATATCAATTTCTTCTTTTAGTCTTGAGACTAGCTCAAATCCTACATAGGGATCTAAAAGACCAGCCATATCTTTAATAGCAATTGAATGACAGCCAAAGTCTTGAAGTTGATGTGAAAGATCGACCCATGTTTGAAGATTATGAACTGGACTTGTTGTATATGATATTGTTCCTTGCGCATGCCCATCAAACTCAATAACAGCCTTTAGTGCTGTTTCCATATTTCTAGGATCATTCAGTGCATCAAATACTCTAAATACATCCACACCATTCAATTTTGCTTTTTCAACAAATTTATAAACAACATCATCTGCATAGTGTTTATAGCCTAATAAATTCTGACCTCTCAAGAGCATCTGCTGAGGTGTGTTTGGCATATTAGATTTAATTTTTTTGATTCTCTCCCATGGGTCCTCTCCTAAATATCTAATGCATGAATCAAAAATTGCACCACCCCAAGATTCAACAGACCAATAACCAACTTGATCCATATCATAAAGTACCTGTTCCATGTCCTCATACCTTAATCTTGTTGCAAGTAAAGATTGATGGGCATCTCTTAGTACAACGTCAGTAATTCCAATTTTTTTTGAACTCATGTTTTAAACTCGCTTATTAATTTGATTGATTATGCGTATATGATTATCAGGAATATTCGAAGTCTCTGGGCTCTTATCTTGATTGCCTTTCATATTAGGTGAATCTTTAAATATTAGAGACGAAAGGTTTATTAATAAAATTAGCAATCCAAGAAAAGTGAATACAGTCATCATGCCTGTAAGCATTAGATCCAAACCTTGCTCTATGACTAGGAAAAACTCCATATAAGGAAATGATTATAAAAAACAGAATAATTATACAACAAATGAATGCTATATATATGAAAATATTATACAATAAATCATATTTTAACTTATATATGTAAATAATTTACATTGTATTAATATTAGATTTATGAAAATTGCTATAAATGGTTTCGGTAGAATTGGAAAAAATATTGCTAGGCACTTAATTGCTAATAATTATTTGGCAGGTCAGGGTGGTGACTTAGAGCTTATTGCTATAAATGATCTTGGGAATATTGGATCTAATGCTCATTTACTTAAATTTGATTCTCTACATGGTCAAATAGCAAATAATATTTCTGCAGAAGCTAATGAAATTATTGTTGATGAATCCTCTATAAAATATTTTTCTCAAAGAGATCCATTGGAACTTCCATGGTCTGATTTAGATATAGATATTGTTTTTGAGTGTACTGGAATTTTTACAGATAGAGTTAGTGCTCAGAAACATTTAAATGCTGGAGCTAAAAAAGTTCTTATATCAGCACCTGCTCAAAACCCAGATAAAACTATCGTGTATGGAGTTAATCATGAAACTCTTTCGCATGATGATAAGATTATTTCAAATGCATCATGCACGACTAATTGCCTTGCTCCTTTAGCTAAGGTAATTAATGATAACTTTGTACTAAAAAGTGGTTTAATCAATACTGTTCATGCAAGCACAAACGACCAGAGTTTATTAGATGTTGCTCATTCTGATTTATACAGAGCAAGGGCTGCATCAGCATCTATCATCCCATCCAAAACAGGCGCAGCAAAGGCTATTGGGTTAGTTATTCCTGAACTTGAAGGTAAGCTTAATGGAATGGCAACTAGAGTCCCTGTTCTTAATGTTTCCTTGTTAGATATGACCTTTGAAACAGAAAAAAAATTCTCTACACAAGAATTAATTGATTCAATTGTTCTTGCAGCAGGCTCAAGTATGAATGGCGTATTATCTATATGTGATTTACCTTTAGTAAGCGCAGATTTTAATCATAATGATTCATCATCAATATTTGACCTTAATCATATTTATCAAATTGGTAATCAAACTAAAATTTTAGCTTGGTACGATAATGAGTGGGGATTTTCAAAAAGGATGCTTGAAATGAGCCTATATATCAAGAACCTTTCAAAAGAATCTTTAAAAGAAATTGCATAAAGTTAAGATCTTCTTCATTGGAAGGACTTTATGTATTAATATGCCTTAATTATGAACTTCACACGTACTAAAATAATTTGCACAATAGGACCAGCCACCCAGGATATTGGTTCACTCAGGCGTTTACATAAGAGCGGTATGAATGTAGCTAGGATTAATATGTCTCATGCAACACATAAGTCTGCTAAAGCTGTAATAGATAAGATTCACAAAATTAATAATGATTCTAAATTTAACTATGGAAAGATAGGAATTCTTTTAGATACACAAGGTCCTGAAATCAGAACCGGTGATACGGAACTGACAATGGATTTAAAGGTTGGTGATGAGGTGACTCTTACTGTTAGAGATCAGGTTGATGTAGAAACTTCTTCAATAAAAATTAATTACAAAGATTTAATTAAAAGTGTGAGTGAGGGATCAAAAATATCTGTTGATAATGGATTAATTAATTTTAAAGTGCTATCCAAGGATGAGGAGACATTGCTTTGCAAGGTTCTTGATGGAGGAAAGTTAGGTTCTAAAAGGCATGTAAATCTTCCTGGCGTTAGAGTTAATCTTCCATCAATAACATCTAAAGACCTTGATGATATAGAGTTTGGAATGAAGAATAATGTTGATTTTATAGCTTTATCATTTGTTAGAGATAGTGAGGATTTAGAAAAGCTTCAAAAAATTCTAGATTCAAAAAAATCTAAAGCAAAGATAATAGCAAAAATTGAAAATCAAGAAGGTTTGGATAATATTCATCAAATAAGTAAAGCCTCATGGGGCGTCATGGTTGCAAGGGGAGACCTAGGTATTGAAACGAGTTTAACGGATCTTCCTAATATACAAAGAAGAATAATGCATGCTTGTGCTAAATGGGGTAGACGATCAATAGTTGCTACTCATCTGCTTGAATCAATGATTGAGAACCCAACTCCGACTAGGGCTGAGGTAACAGATATTGCAAATGCTATATATGAAGGTGCTGATGCAATAATGCTTTCTGGAGAAACCAGTGTCGGTAAGTACCCTATAGATTGTGTAAAATTTTTAAAATCTATTGCTTTAAAAACTGAAAAGTTTAAGACGCTGGAATATGAAAAGAGTTTCTCACCAAATTCAGATTGGCAGCACATTGGCCTAGCAGCTAAAAATTTAGCTGAGTCCATCAAAGCTGATGGCATTATTGCTATAACAAGAACTGGTAAAACAGCGCAATATATTTCTAACTCCAAGCCAAATGGCATACCTATATTTACTTTCACTGGTAATAAAAAAACTTTAAGCCAGCTAACTCTTGTTGGTTCTACTGAATCTTTTTACCTAGCCAATCTATCCAATCACGAAAAAACTTTAGAAAATGTTTCTAAAATTTTAAAAAAATATTATGGTCGAGATGGAATGAAATTTATTATGGTTTCTAGTATTTTCTCTGAAGAACACTCTGAAGCTATTCAGATTATAAATATATAAAATGTTTGATACTTTTCTAGAAAGCACAATATTAATGTTTGTTGCCATAGATCCAATTTCATTGGTTCCAATTTTTGCTGGTTTAACAACTGGGCTTACAAAAGAGCAAGTCAGATCAATATATTTAAGGGCATCTGCAGTATCTCTTGCAGTCTTATCTTCATTTTGGTTATTTGGTAATGCAATTCTTGATGTTATGAACATCAGTATGGATTCTTTTAGGATTATTGGTGGTTTATTTTTAATAGTTATAGCTTTTCAAATGGTCTTTGAGCAAAGGCAGGTAAGAAGACAAAATACAGCTGATACAGCAGTTGATGATGAGACAATTAAATCTATTGCCATTTTTCCTCTTTCTATACCCTTAATAGCTGGACCTGGAGCAATGGCAACTAGTCTTTTGTTGTCGAAAGAATCTTATGCTAATTTTACTGATGCAGCTATATCGTATTTACCTATTTTAGTCGTTATTTTTATAGCAACACTTGCAATGTGGCTATCATCAAAACTAGCTTCAAAATTAGGACCAACTATTATTACGGTTGTTCAAAAAATATTTGGTTTACTTCTCGGAGCTCTTGCAATTGAATTTGTTATCGAAGGAATAAGAAACTCTTTTAATCTAATCTAAAAATGAATAATAATTCAGCACGTATTCACTCTATTTTATCTAATGCTATAAAAAGTAAAGGGTCTGCTTCATTTATTGCAAGTGGGGGTTCGAGTCCTGTTCCTATATTTAATGATCTTAGTACCTCAAACCTTGACTGGGCTAATATAGAAGTTACCTTGGTAGATGATAGGTCTGTGAATAAGAGTCATGTCGATTCCAATGAAAAATTATTAAATGATAATTTATTCGTAAATAAAGCCTCTAATGCTTCTTTTATATCTTTGAAATCAGACCCATCCGAGGTTTATAAAATTAAACAACCCTTCGACTTAATGCTATTAGGGATGGGGGAGGATGCTCATTTTGCATCACTGTTTCCTTCTATGATTAATACAAATATAGAATATTTTAATATTGATTCTAAGCCTGAAATAATTTATACCGAACCATTAGGTAGCCCGCTGCATGAGCGTATTAGTATGAATCTAGCTATGATTTTAAATTCTAAAAATATAATTTTATTGGTTTCTAATTCCAAAAAGCTTGATGTGCTAACAAAGGCTAAGACAAATAAAAATCTACCTTTATATTATTTATTTAACCAAAAATTAGTTGATATAGAGATATTAAAAACTTATTAAACTCGTGTTTTTTCTATATTTTTAATTACTTCGTCCTTTCGATCATCAAATCTTTTTCCAAACCTTGCTTGAACAGTAGCAGATAAAATATCAATAATTGCTAAATGAGCAAGTCTTGAAGTCATTGGAATATGAAGATTATTTTCAAGATGAGTATGAATATGAAGAACAACATCTGATAACTTTGCAAGAGGTGAATTTTCAGAGGTAAGAGCAATTGTTTTAACTCCATTCTTTTTTGCAACTTTAGCAGTTTCGACAATTTCAGTTGTTCTGCCGGTGAAAGATATAAGTACCAACAGATCGCCTTCTTTCATCATTGATGCAATCATCCTTTGATTAATATAGTCAGTGTGAGCTACCACAGGTACACCAAATCTAAAAAATTTATGTTGAGCATCTAGTGCAACTGGACCAGATCCACCTAGCCCAAAAAATGTAATGCTTTGTGCTGAAGCTAAAAAATCTGTAGCTTTATCTATTGCTTTAGGATTTAAATTTTGTCCAACATTCACAATTGTAGATTGGATATCAGCCATAACCCTTTTAACAACTTCAGGAGTATCTTTGTCTACGTTGAATCTATCCAATAATTCATTGGTATTTGTTATTTCTTGTGCAATTTGTATTTTAAAAGCTGGATAACCTTCAAACCCGAGTTTTTTACAAAACCTATTAACAGTTGGCAGACTTACCCCGGCATCACTAGCAAGCGATGTAATGGACTGATTGATAACTTTAGAAGGATTGTTTAGAACAGATAAAGCAATCCATTTCTCTGACTTGCTGAGCTTAATCTCTCCATTTACTAGGTTATCTAAAATCATGTTAAATCATTATAGCTATATGTAACTTATTTACAATATTCAACATATGATGTGATTAATGTATATTTTTAACATCATCTAAAGTAAAATGAGATACTTAATTTTTAAGAGGTAACTAGATTTGTCAAAAGACTTAGATCCAATTGAAACAAATGAATGGTTGGAAGCAATCAATAGCGTTATAAAAGAAGAGGGTATTGAAAGAGCCTCTTTTATAATGACGAAATTAGCAAAGAAATTAAATGAAGAAGGGGCAATACCTTCTTATAATTTAACAACTCCTTTTAGAAATTCTATTCCTGCAAAAGATGAAGCTTCTATGCCTGGCGATTTATTTATGGAAAGAAGAATAAGATCTCTTATTAGATGGAATGCTCTTGCTATAGTTTTAAGAGCTAATATGAATGATGATGATCTAGGTGGGCATATCTCTACTTTTTCATCAGCAGCAACTTTATATGATGTTGGGTTTAATTATTTTTTTAAAGGATCAGAAGGTCAACTTGAAGATTTAATATACTACCAGGGTCATTCTTCTCCAGGAATTTATGCAAGAAGTTTTTTAGAAGGTTATCTTAATGAAGAAGACTTAGATAATTTTAGACGTGAGGTTAAAAAGCCAGGATTATCATCTTATCCACATCCATGGCTAATGCCTGAATATTGGCAGTTCCCTACAGTTTCAATGGGTTTGGGGCCAATAATGGGAATATATCAAGCTCATATTATGAGATATATGTCGGCTAGAGGTCTTGTCCCAAGGGATGATAGAAAAGTATGGGTTTTTTGTGGCGATGGAGAAATGGATGAACCAGAGTCGAAAGGGGCAATTGCTCTTGCTGGTAGAGAAGAGTTAGAAAATTTAATTTTTGTTATTAACTGTAATCTTCAAAGACTTGATGGCCCTGTTAGAGGAAATGGAAAAATTATTCAGGAACTTGAGGGTTCATTTAGAGGTGCTGGCTGGAATGTTATAAAAGTTGTTTGGGGTCGAAAATGGGATCCTATTATGGCTAAAGATAAAGAAGGCAAGTTACAAGACATAATGGATGCAGTTCTTGACGGTGAGCTACAAAATTTTAAGGCAAAAGGCGGTGCTTATACTAGAGAAAACTTTTTTGCCAAAGACCCAAGTGTTCTAGAAATTGTTGATGACTTAACTGATGAGGATATATATAAGTTAAATAGAGGTGGTCACGACCCATATAAGGTTTATGCAGCATACCATAAAGCAGTTCATTCAAAAGGTGCTCCCACTGTTATTTTAGCCCTTACAACGAAAGGTTATGGAGTTGGCTCAAGAGAAGCTGATAATACAACCCATCAAGTTAAGAAGCTTTCAATGGAAAATATTAAATCCTTTAGAGATAAGTTTAGTATCCCAGTTTCTGATGATGAGATTGAATCAATACCCTATGTAAGACCTGCTGAAGATTCTCCTGAGATACAGTATTTAAAAAAAACACGCCAAGGCCTAGGCGGTTCAATACCTAGAAGAAGAAACACTTCAAAAGTTTTATCATCTCCAAATGATTCAGCTTTCAGTAAGCTTTATGAAGGGACTGGTGAAAGAAAAATTTCAACCACAATGGCAGCGGTTAGAGTTCTTACTGATCTATTAAAGGATAAGGAAATTGGAAAAAGAATAGTTCCAATAGTACCTGACGAAGCTCGCACATTTGGTATGGAAGCTTTATTTAGACAGGTAGGAATATATTCATCTGCGGGTCAAAATTATGAGCCTGAGGATGCAGATAAAGTAATGTGGTACAAGGAATCTAAAGAAGGTGTGATGCTTGAAGAAGGCATTACAGAAGCAGGCGCTTTCTCAGCATGGTCTGCTTTAGCAACAGCTTATTCTAATTATGATTATCCAATGATACCTTTTTACTTATTCTACTCAATGTTTGGTTTTCAAAGAATTCATGACCTAGCATGGGCTGCAGGCGATGCTCAAGCCAAAGGGTTCTTAATTGGAGCTACATCAGGCAGAACAACATTGAACGGAGAAGGACTGCAACATCAAGATGGACATAGTCATATTTTATCTTCAACAATACCAAATTGCTTATCATATGACCCTGCATTTTCTTATGAGGTTGCTGTAATTATTAAAGATGGAATACAAAAAATGTATGTCGATCAAGAAAATTATTTTTATTACATTACAACAACAAATGAAAACTATGAACATCCACCAATGCCCAAAGATTCAGAAGAAGGAATTATTAAAGGAATGTATAAGATTCTTGGTTCAAAAAAATCTGTAATAAGGCTGCTTGGGTCCGGTGCAATTTTAAGAGAGTCTATAAAAGCAAGAGATATCCTCTCTAGTTATAAAATAGAGTCCGAGGTTTGGAGCGTTACTAGTTTTAATCTACTTAGAAAAGATGGAATGGAGGTTGAGAGGTTTAATCAATTAAATCCCAGCTCTAATGAAAAAAAATCATACGTTGAGGAATGTTTTAGTATTAATCCTATGCCTGTAATTGCCTCAACCGATTATATGCGGTCATATGCAGATCAAATAAGACCTTATATAAATGAAGATTTCACTGTCCTAGGAACAGATGGTTTTGGACGAAGCGATTCTAGAGAAATGCTAAGAGAATTTTTTGAGATTGATGCAAATAGTATTGTTAGGGCCTCAGCATATTCCTTATATAAAAGTGGAAATCTTGAAAAGGATATTTTAGATAAAATATATAAGGATATCGGTGTTGATTCTGAAAAAGTTAATCCCTGGGAAGCTTAATGGCAGATTTATTAACAATTAACATACCCGATCTTGGTGAAGTTGAAGAGGCTGAAGTTATTGAGATATGTGTTGAGATTGGTCAGAAAGTAGAATCTGAGGATCCCATAATGGTCCTTGAGACAGATAAAGCTGCAATGGAAATACCAGCATCAGTGGATGGGATTATTAAAACTATCAAGGTCTCAGTTGGAGATATGGCAAAAACTGGAATGCCTTTTGTTGATATAGAGGTTATACAAAAAGAACAGTCTATCGAAAAAGTATCTGTTAATGACAAAGAAATTATAGATAGTAATAAAGCAGAAAATCTCAAAGTCATTTCAGAAGAAGTTCAGCTAATATCACCTAACATACCCGATCTTGGTGAAGTTGAAGAGGCTGAAGTTATTGAGATATGTGTTGAGATTGGTCAGAAAGTAGAATCTGAGGATCCCATAATGGTCCTTGAGACAGATAAAGCTGCAATGGAAATACCAGCATCAGTGGATGGGATTATTAAAACTATCAAGGTCTCAGTTGGAGATATGGCAAAAACTGGAATGCCTTTTGTTGATATAGAGG
>OCVR010003351.1_pt1 | contig 11354 bp, 9 predicted proteins | sample 1539091 | NCBI WGS metagenome assembly OCVR01 (sample SAMEA3355530, study PRJEB22509) | marine metagenome | biome: marine; feature: coastal ocean; material: water | place: USA | collected 2010-08-07 | depth 16 m | reverse complement strand
AGAACTTATCTAGTAGTTTGATGTTTGCTTGAAATACTTTTTCTCCTTTAAAAATGTGGCTTTAAACGACTGGAAGATTTCTTTACGTACTTTTCTAGCCATTGATCTTGTTCCCAAAGCATGTGCAAGATGGATTCTTTCGCCGTGTAACCATGGCTTTCTCTCGGCAACATTACTAATCTTAATGTAGCTCCCAAGTAAATACTTGAGAGCTAATATAAATTTGTTTAAAATGTGCGCCTATTGCTTTACTCCTTCAAGAGTCGCTATATCTGCTATATCATCAAGTGATTCAGTTTTAAAGACTATATCTAATTGACCTTCCACAGTCTGTCCATCATTCATCATTCCTACTCCTCCTGCAAAAACAACCTCTACTGGCATACCTGTTAGTATTGGGTTTATAGCTCCACCATCGGGAAGATTAAATACATCATCTACCAAAATAGAATCACCAACTGCTATTCCGTCTAAGAAAACTGGTACACTTTGTATGGTAACACCAACTAATACCTCGTTTGCATTTGAGATACCAGGCGTTATGGTAAAAGCCAAAGAATCTTGATCCAACAAACCTCCAAGATTCTGGAACGTCATACTCCCTTCGTAGTTCCCAATAAATTGATCTCTAGCATACACACAACTATTATCTGATTCTGTAGCATCAACGTTAAAGTTTTCTGCTTCAGTGTCAGTACAACCTGTTATTGTAGTTGTTCCTCCACCATCATCGTCTTTACCGCAAGAAGTGAATATTGTAGCAACCACAGCTATTGCCAGAAGGTATCTTAGAATTAGTATTGATTTCATAATTATTAAGTATTGTATTTTGAAAATTAAATATACATATAAAACTTAAACGAAATCAAGAATGCATATGTGAGAATCGACAATTACTTTCCTTCTAAAGCATTAACATAATCTACAGAGCCCAATCGAAACCTAAATGCAATACCCGATTGCTTCTGGATCAAATGTTCTGCTCTGCAAAAAATCGGTAAATCGGAAGATTTCCACTCTTTAGTCCATGCATTACTATTAAGATCAGGCAAGTTGACGATCTGTTGCAAATCTGATGTTTTTTCTTTTGTATTGATGCTTAATTGATACTTAGATAGGACCAATTCTATAGATCCGTAATGATTTACATAGACATTGAGATGGTCAGTAACAGAATAAGTTCTATCGATATGAGTCTTAAAAATGTCAAACTCTGGGCCACCAATTTGTTGAGTAGCCATCATATCTATACCGCTACCAAGGGCGATCAAAAGCGCTATCGCTGTTATCTTCCTTTCTTTTATAACGGCTTTTATCGCTACTACCTTCATTGCGGCTCTTTTTGCTTTTATCGCTGTTGTTGCCTGTATCGTTGTTGCTATAGTTATCTCTACTCGATTTATCGCGGCTTCTATCTTTCTCTTTATACCCTTTATCATAGTCTCTATCATTCCGTCTACTTCCTTTATCCTGACCTTTATCGCTTCCGGTAGTTTTGTCCTTAATTTTCCTTGTCCCTTCATACATTTCAAATTTACAGAATTTTGAAGGGATAGGTCCATTCATCAAAGATATACGCCGTGATGCACGCAATCCGATACTCTTGAGTCCCTCTTCGTTTCCAGCGATAATCCAAGCTTCAGACCCAGTGTAAGCAGACTTGAGCGTATCGCCAATAAATTGATAAAATTGAACAATGTCTCTTTCTCTGAGTCGCTCATCGTATGGAGGATTGATGACGATATGGAATTTTTCATCACTTTGCTGAGACTTGAAGAAATCACTCTTCTCCACTGTAATATAATCTAACCAGCCTAAATGACCGATATTCATTTCTGTAGCTTTGAGTGGACGTAAACCTTTATCTCTAGCGATAATCTTAGGCAGATTGCTGTAGTCTACTTCTACATCTGTCACCTTATCCCAAAGATCATTATCGAAGTCTCTCCATTGCTTAAATCCAAATCTACGATCCTTATCTTGTGGAGGTCGACCAGCTGCAAGAGTTAATGCTTCCATCACTAAAGTACCAGAGCCACACATAGGGTCGAGGAAAGTGGTCTTCTTATCCCAGCCAGAGAGTAGAATCATACCTGCTGCTAATACTTCATTGATCGGAGCAGGAACTGAATGTGTCCTATACCCTCTTCTATGCAGCGAATCTGATGAACTATCCAAAGAGATCGTAACTTCACTATTGTATATTCTGACGTGGACCTTGACATCTGGAGTCAAAGTATTCACATCCGGTCTACGGCCTTCTAGCTTTCTCCACTTATCCACTAGCGCATCTTTAGTCTTCAAAGCTATATACTTGGAGTGTGTAAATTGGTGAGAAGATACCACTGCATCAATAGAAAAAGTCTGATCGATGTCCATATAATCATCCCATGGCAAATCGAATACCTTATCATACAAATCTTCTTCGTCCTTTACAGTAAATACATGTACAGGTACAAGAACTCTTATCGCAGTTCTCAGCCAAAAATTAGCCTTATAAAGTAACTCTTGGTCTCCATGGAAACCTACAGCTCTGTGCATGATTTCTATGTCCTTTGCTCCTAGATCTATAAGTTCTTGAGCCAGTACTTCCTCTAAGCCTTTGATGGTTACTGCTGTTATTTTCATTTCTGCGTATCTTTCATTGCATAATCAGACTACAAAAGTGCCTTTTATTATGGGGAAAGGGAAATATAGCCAGTTAAATGCGATAAAGCTAATATCACTTTGAAATCATCAAACCAGCAGCAGCAACTAATGAATTGGTTAACGACATAGCTCATTAAAGCGAATAAAATGTCTTACAAATCACTAGCCCTAATCTTCTTCCTTGTAGCTTTGACATCAGATCTTACTTTCTTATTCTTCTTGTTTTCTTGAATCGAGGCTTTACTAGGTTTTGTTTTCTTTCTCCTTTTGGGTTGCTTCAGCGATTTCTTGAGAAGTGCCAGTAGCTTTTTTATTACTTTTTCTTTATTGGTAAGTTGTGAACGATCTGTCTGATGATGTAAGACTAGCTGCCCTTTTCTATTGATTTTATTCTTTAATTTTTCTAAGAGAATTTCTTTTTGATCTTCAGTGAGTGACGTTGATTCTTTTACATTGAATTTTACTGTGACTTTAGTCTCGACTTTATTAACGTGTTGTCCTCCTGCACCGCCTGATCTCGATGTAGTGTATTTTAGCTCTTCTTTCAGCTTGTTAGTGTCTATCGATTCTAGAGGGTTCATTATGTAATTATTTAATCATTTCTGTCGTCTCTTCAAGGATACATAACCTTGATGTGGCTCGCCCATTCACAAATTAAATGTGAAGTAAATTCTTAAAAATAAACTAGGCATTGAGTGTCTAAATTACATAACGATTCTGTATTCCTCGAATTCGTAGACAATCTCAATTTTCAAAGTGAGGTACGAACGAATCTCAAAGTCGAAGGCGACTTTCCCCTAAGTCTGTATCACTCCTACATTAAACTTCTCTATCTGAGCGCTGTCCGCTACTCTCAGCCCCATAGATAACCAATCTCTTGTTTCCCTTGGATCTATAATCGCATCCAACCATATTCTGCTAGCTGCATAATATGGACTTGTTTGTTCTTCGTATCTGTCCTTTATTTTATTGTGGAGCTCAGTCTCTGCTGCCTCATCTACTTCACCTTTGGCTTTCATCGAAGATACTTGTATCTGAGTGAGTACTTTGGCAGCTTGCGCGCCTCCCATTACTGCGATCTTAGCCGTAGGCCATCCTATGATAAATCTTGGATCATAGGCCTTACCACACATCGCATAATTTCCTGCTCCATATGAGTTTCCTACTACTACACTAAACTTAGGTACTGTACTATTTGATACTGCATTGACCATCTTTGCGCCATCCTTGATGATACCACCATGCTCTGATCTCTTACCGACCATAAAGCCTGACACATCGTGGAAGAATACCAATGGAATTTTCTTCTGATTACAATTCATAATGAACCTTGCCGCCTTATCTGCTGAGTCAGAATATATCACTCCACCGAACTGCATTTCCCCTTTAGCGTTCTTGACTACTTGGCGATCATTGGCTACTATACCCACAGACCATCCATCAATACGTGCATAAGCAGTTATAATAGACTTACCGTACCCTTCTTTGTATTCTGTAAGTTCTGACCCATCCACTACACGCTTGAGTATCTCTCTCATGTCGTAAGGTTTAGCTTTGGCTGAAGGATAGTGTCCGATGATTTCTTTTGGGTCTAGCTCTGGTTTTACAGCTTTGATACGATCTATTCCTGATTTCGGTTCGTGTCCTAGCTTAGATACTAAATCTCTGATCGTGGTGAGACAAGTCTTATCGTCAGGCATAATATAATCTACGACTCCCGACATCTCAGTATGCATCTTTGCACCACCAAGAGTCTCTTGATCTACCTCTTCTCCTATCGCTGCTTTCACGAGATATGGACCAGCTAAAAATATAGATCCTGTTCCGTCTACTATGAGCGATTCGTCAGACATTATTGGTAAGTATGCACCACCTGCGACACAACTACCCATTATTGCAGCTATCTGAGGAATCCCCATGCTACTCATCTTTGCATTGTTACGGAAGATGCGACCAAAATGCTCTTTATCAGGAAATATCTCATCTTGCATTGGAAGATATACACCTGCACTATCGACTAAATAGATGATTGGAATACGATTCTCCATTGCGATCTCTTGAGCACGAAGATTCTTCTTTCCAGTGATAGGAAACCATGCTCCGGCCTTAACAGTAGCGTCGTTTGCGACGATCATGCAATCTCGACCCTCCACCTTGGATATACCCATGACTGTGCCGCCAGCTGGACATCCACCATGCTCTTCGTACATGCCATATCCAGCGAATGCACCTATTTCAAAGAAAGTAGCATCTTTATCTTTGAGAAAGTCTACACGTTCTCTGGCTGTCATCTTGCCCTTCTTATGTTGCTTATCTATCTTCTTCTGACCACCACCGAGGTATATTGTCTCAAGTTTGTGATATAGCTCTCCGATGTGGAGATTCATCTGATCTTCGTTCTTGTTGAATTCTATGTCCAAGGTGCTTTATTTAAGTAGATATTAGTAAAATGATTGATTAAGCATGCGTTGCATATTCCTAATTGGTCAAAGTTAATTTATTCGGACTATTTCTTCTGTCTGACTGCGGCAATAGTTAGGAATTGTATATTGATTTGTTATTTGATACCTAATCCAATAAGATTTCTCCACTACGGTCGAAATTGTATTCCCCTTTATCGCATTGATCCTTCGACTACGCTCAGGATCACAATGAAATGATATAAACTATCGATTGTTATGTATTTTTTTTAAATAAACCGCGGATTGAGAAAATTGAAACAGCTATTAAGAAGATATTCTTGTGTGTCCTTTGATTTTTTAGTCGGTAAGTGTTTTCACTAAAGTCGTAATTAGTGTCATTCTTGGTCGCAATGATTCTTCAACAGAGCATAGGATTACCATTCAATGCTAGTCTATGACAATGCTAATAATGCCTATATTTGTTATTTATAACTAGATTTTTTCAAAAATGAAAATAGCAGTTTTTCCTGGCTCATTTGACCCAATCACTAAAGGACACGTAGATCTTGTCAATAGAGCGATACCCCTATTCGATAAGATTATAGTGGCTGTTGGCATCAATTCTCAAAAGAGGTACCTTTTTTCACTTGAGAAAAGATTAGAAATGCTTGAGAATGTGTTTGCTGATGACGATACTGTGCATGTAGGACAATTCGAAGGATTGACAGTAAATTACTGTAAAGAAGAAAGTGCAAGATACTTGCTTAGAGGTCTACGTAGTTCATCAGATTTTGATTACGAAAAGACTATATCACAACTGAATCATATTATTGGTGACGAGATCGAGACTGTCTTTCTGATCAGTAAACCTGAATTTTCTCATATTAGCTCCACGATAGTCCGTGAAATCATCAAAGGCAAAGGTAATATTGAGCCATTTTTACCTAAGGAAATATTAGACACTGTCGCCAACAACAATTTATAAGAGCATCAACCAAGCTTCTTATTATGTGTTACCACAATATGTTGTCGATAAATTAATCCTGTTTACATTTGCCATCCAAACAGAATACACTTACTTAACAGATACAAATAACAATATGTCAAATTCATTTTTAACACCTCCAATTCCGAAGAATGAGCCAGTAAAGAGCTATGGTCCTAAATCTACGGAAAAGAGAGAGATAAAAGCTATGCTCAAAAAACTCAAGAAAGAGAAAAGAGACATCCCTATGTTTATCGGTGGTAAGAGAGTTACTACTAATAAAAAGGTAGCAATACATCCTCCACATGAAATCAAGCACACGCTAGGTCACTACAATCGAGGTACTAAGAAGCATGTAAATGATGCGATAAAGTCTGCATTATCTGCTAAAGATGCTTGGGCAGCGATGCCTTGGCAAGATAGGGCTGCAATATTCCTCCGAGCTGCGGATCTACTTTGTGGACCTTACCGTGCTCGTATGAATGCGGCTACTATGCTCGGTCAGTCAAAGAACATCTTCCAAGCTGAAATTGATGCAGTATGTGAGATGGCGGACTTCTTTAGATATAACGTGAAGTATATGACAGATATGTATGCTATGCAACCAGAGAGTGTAGATGGCATATGGAATACATTAGAATACCGTCCTTTAGAAGGATTTATCTTCGCATTAACTCCATTCAACTTTACATCTATAGCAGCCAACTTATGTGCTGCACCAGCTATGCTTGGTAATGTTATCGTATGGAAGCCAAGTGAGACGCAGATATACTCTGCAGAAGTTATCATGGATCTGTTCGAAGAAGCAGGACTTCCTCCTGGAGTAATCAACTTAGTATATGTTGACGGACCTACAGCTGGAGATGTAATATTCAACCATGAAGAATTCGCTGGGCTACACTTTACAGGAAGTTCTGGGGTATTTAACCACTTATGGAAGACTATTGGTAACAATCTACCTAAGTACAAAAGCTACCCGCGTGTAGTTGGAGAGACAGGAGGTAAGGACTTTATCATTGCTCACCAATCTGCAGATCCTATCGAAGTAGCTGTGGCTTGTACTAGGGGATCATTTGAGTTCCAAGGCCAGAAATGTAGTGCTTCATCCAGAGCATATATACCTAAGTCGATGTGGTCAGCTGTGAAAAAGAAAATGACTGCAGATCTCAAGTCTATTAAAACCGGAACGGTGGAAGATTTTACTAATTATGTAAATGCTGTCATCGACGAAAAAGCATATGACAAGATTACAAGCTATATCAAAGCGGCTAAAAAAGATAAAGGCGCTAAAGTAATATTAGGAGGTAAATTCTCTAAAACGAATGGATACTTCATCGAACCTACTGTAATCGTAGCAAGTGATCCTGAGTATACAACTATGTGTACTGAGTTATTTGGACCTGTACTGACTATATACGTATATGAGGACAAAGATTGGTCGAAGACACTGAAGTTAGTAGATGAGACGTCGCCATACGCACTTACAGGAGCAGTATTCTCTAATGACAGAGCCGCGCTACTTGAAGCTAATCATGCATTACGCAACGCAGCAGGTAACTTCTACATCAATGATAAGCCAACAGGCGCAGTAGTAGGACAACAGCCATTTGGTGGAGCTAGAGCATCTGGAACCAACGATAAGGCAGGATCTATCCTCAACCTATTCCGTTGGGTATCAGCTCGTACTACGAAAGAAAACTTCGTGCCGTCAAGAGATTACAAATACCCTTTCTTAGGAGAGAAATAATCATATAAACTGTTGGGGTTTTTGTCAAATTCTTATCATTGTAACTCAATACCCAATTTAAGAATAGTCACTAACCTTTCGGTTAGTGACTATTTTTTGTACTAACTATTTGAATTATTATTTGAGACTTATCCAACAGTCTTACTCCCCCTTGTAAATGCCAACATACTGCTTCCCTGGTTTTCTCCAGCCACGATACATTCCTGAAGTATTGAATGGCATAGAAATATTGCCGTACCTATCTAAAGCGACAACACCACCAGCGCCACCTTTTTCTACAAGTTTTTCGTTAATGATTTTTTCGCTTGCCTCCTTAAGAGTATAACCACCATACTCCATCATAGCTGAGATATCTCTTGCAACAGTGAATCGAATAAAGAATTCGCCATGTCCAGTAGCTGATACTCCGCAAGTAAGATTATCAGCAAATGTACCCGCACCAATTACCGGACTATCCCCTATTCTATCATAACGCTTATTCGTCATACCACCTGTAGATGTTCCAGCAGCTATGTTGCCATTTTTGTCTAAGGCTACACATCCTACTGTACCTTGTTTTTTATCTACGTCATCTGCCGTAAACTCTAGTTCTACTTCTTCTTTTTTGAGTATGCGTTGCAGACTATTCCATCTTCTTTCTGTGTAGAAATATTTAGGATCAACCTGTTCCAATCCTACTTCTGCAGCGAACGTTTCGGCCCCTTTTCCAGCCATCATCACATGCTTACTTTTCTCCATCACAGCCCTAGCCAAAGAGATAGGATGCTTGACATTGCTAGTACCTGTAATTGCTCCAGCCATTTGATCAGATCCTTCCATGATAGATGCATCGTGCGCATTCTTTCCTTCATGAGTAAATACTGCGCCTCGTCCTGCATTGAATAAAGGGCTGTCTTCCATGATGCGTATCGTTGCTTCGATTGCGTCTAACGACGATCCTCCTGCAGCTAAAATTTTCTCCCCTACATCTAGCGCCGTATTGAGCATCGCTCTATAACTAGAGTCTTTTTCTGTCGACATATTTTCACGCTGTATCGTACCGGCACCGCCATGGATTACTATAGCATACTTTGGAGATTTCATTTCAGTCCTAATAGTCGCAGGTCTATCATGCCCTTGATCCTCTGCCGGCTTACAAGAAAAAACAATAAGGCTAAAGGCAATACAAGCTAATGACAATCGAATCATAACTTAAGGTTTAGTTCTTTAAATAAGTCCTTGATATCGACTGCAGCATTATGTTCCTTTTTACCCAAGCTAAGTTGTGATTGACACTCATTCCATCTATCCAACCATATCATTGACATACTGAACAGCGGCACGCCTAACAGAATTAGAAATCCGAACCAGCCAAATATTACACAACACATAATTAAAGCAATTACATAAAATACAATACTAAATATTGTAAATCCTGTTAACCAAATGGACATAAAGAAAATTGATTTTTTTGCTGTAACATTTGCTATTAGCCTTCCTCCAAAAAATGGAATAGCATTGATCATCAGTCCAACAAATGCAGGAAGTGCAAATACTAATATTAGTAGCGTATTCATAAATAAAGAATTGCGACTATGATATCTATTAACCAATGATTTGTATCCATACTGATCAATGATAGATTTAGATTTCGCAAGCCAGTCTTTCTTTTCTTCTTCATTGCGAACATTGATTTCATCCGCTATGGCTTTATCCGCTAGCAGACTAAGTTGCTCTATCTTTACTATTGGAATAGCGCTATGATTTTGCATCGCCTTCCTCAGCAACAATAGATTATTAAGCAAATCGGTATCCTTGAGATCATCAAGATGAATTACGTTTTTCTTTATCTCAGCTGTAATATCAGTGGTCAAGGTACGAATACCTCCATTTACATCATTCTTATATTTCTCATAGTATGTATTCGCCGACATAGGCTCACCAACACTTAGTATCGACTCTGATCTAAATTTTCTATTATCAAAATAATTTAGACCCACGGGGAGAATATCCAACTTCAGACTTTCATCTTTTTCCAATACTTGAAATGCTATTCTTGATAATCCTTTTTGTAACGGTCTTAATCTTTTTTGAGCCTTAGTACCACCTTCAACAAAAATCAATATCGACTCACCTTCTTGAAGCTTCTTAAGAGATATTTCAATGCTCTTATTATTCTTTCGCAAATTCTCAAATCCATCTTTAAACCTAAAAATCGGAATCTGATTAGTCTTTTCCATCCAATATCTCGCTCCTGGTTTTTCAAATACATCCCCACGAACTAAAAAATGCAAAGGCCTTGGAAATAAACAGGCCATTGTAATAGGCTCAACAAATCCATTAGGGTGGTTCGAGGCAATTAATAATGCCCTATCCGTTGAGACATTTTCTATACCCTTAATATTGATCTTTCTGAAAAAGATTCGTATAACCCATTTAACCCACAATTTCAAGAAAGTGTATATCATACTCTATGCTCTTTGCCATGAAAATAGATAATGATTGAAATATAAAGCCAAGAACCGTATATTCCAATATATCTTTACCTTCCAAATGTATCACTTTTGAGACAAGACAAAGAAAAATATATAATCATCATCGCTGGACCTACTGCCGTCGGAAAGACTGCACTCTCTTTTGCATTAGCAACTAAGTATAATGCAGAGATATTTTCAGCAGATAGTAGGCAGGTATACAAAGAAATGAGTATCGGAACCGCAAAGCCTACTGAGTCAGAACTTGCGCAAGTAAAGCATCATTTTATCAATAATAGGTCCATACAGGATGGATATAGCGTAGGTGACTATCATAACGAGATTACTGAAGCCCTAGCCACCTACTTTGATACTCATGATGTTGCTATACTTTCAGGTGGCACTGGTATGTATATACACGCAGTGAGAGCTGGACTAAATAACTATCCTACTGTTAGCGAAGAAATCGTAACAGATTTAGAAGAAACTTTACGTATAGGTGGCATAGAAATGCTACAAAATGAGCTAGAAGAATCGGACCCAGAATACTATGCTAAGGTAGACATCCACAATCCAGCAAGATTGGTCAGAGCTTTATCAGTCATCCATGAAACTGGAGAGACATTTACGAGCTTTCAGCAACAAGAGAAGCATGGTCTACCTTATACTATGATACCGATATTACTCACTAGAGGTCGAGAAGAACTATATGAACGCATCAATGATCGCGTCCATAATATGATGAAGAATGGCCTTTTGGCTGAAGCTAGAGAGCTTTACAATGATAGAGACCTAAAATCTTTACAAACTGTTGGATACAATGAACTCATGCGTCATATAAGTGGTACTTTAGATATTGTAGCCGCTGTGGAGCTGATCCAGCGCCATAGTCGAAGATATGCCAAAAGACAGATGACTTGGTTTCGTAAATATGGGGAATGGCATAACTTCCATCCTGATGATCAAACAGCAATTGAAGCATTAGTAGATCAGTCTATCGTTAAACCAAATGCTTGACTCTAGGTTATATTTATATATATTCCATTTACCGAATCACCTAGTTTTTAATTATTATGTCTATGTGGAAAACAAATCCGACCCTAGAATACCTCAACGAA
>OCVR010003346.1_pt1 | contig 11365 bp, 9 predicted proteins | sample 1539091 | NCBI WGS metagenome assembly OCVR01 (sample SAMEA3355530, study PRJEB22509) | marine metagenome | biome: marine; feature: coastal ocean; material: water | place: USA | collected 2010-08-07 | depth 16 m | reverse complement strand
CAAAAAAGACTCTCTTACTTAGGTATAGTAATGGCTATTTTATTACCTCTTGTTACTTTCTTATTGATTTACAATGAGCGTACTGGTGACGCCTTAGGCACCATTAATGACGGCTTAGGAATCTATCCTCCAATTGTGGCTTTGATCTTTGCAGTATTAGCAGGAAGAGCTATTGGTAAAGATGATAAGTTGGTGAAGAGTATGGATAGGCTGAGGTAGAACTAATTACGAATGTCGAATTACAAATTCGGAATGATACAAGCGTCGACAACTAATAAAAAATCTTAGCGCTATGGAAATTAAATCTATTCTAAAGAATATCATATGTAGTGCAGCAGCTCCTACCCCAAAGGTATTGGCTAATGAACATTATGTCTATTTGATTTTCTTTATAGAAGATAGTTCTGTTCATGATGCTGAGAACAGCCCTTTCAACAGAGTACCTGTAGATCAGATTACTTCTATCCGATTCAATAAATATGCAAAGTATAAGTTTGGTAGTCCTAATGATGAGATACTCGATGGATATTCCTATGATGATATAGGAATAGAGCCATTTTGCTTTCAAGAAATCTTAGATTCTAATTGGATTGAAAATCTTAGAGAATTGAGTGCTCTTGAACCTTTTCATAATGACGCCACTTGGGATGAATACCAGCATATCATAATTCCAATGAAAGATTCTTGCTTTGAAGTCATTTGTAAAGACTATACATTGATGAGTAAAACTTGTCAGACGATGAGAGAAGAAGTTTTGCGATTGGCTGAGTTGGTTTAATTAATTACAAATCAACCATTAGCATATCGAAGGATGTATTTTATTCTACTCTTCCTCCTGCACTTCATTTCCCAGCTTCTTATCTTCTACGTTATCATTGAGAAAATCATTGAGTTTATCGATATTAAAACTAGATTGCATTTCACCAAATTCATTGATTTTGATATCGAAACCTTTAAGTTCATCGTGAACATTAGGCTTTCCTTGTTTTTTCATTTTCTTGGGCATATATGCATCACATTTTAGAGTGAAGATTTAATTCAATTCAGAATTAAGATCGAACCTCAGACTTTATCTTCTTGATCTCTTTAAGTCCATCTCTCATTCTAACTAACACCTCATCACGTCCCAGCAGTTCCATCATTTCGAAAAGATCTGGTCCTTTCATAGTTCCTGAAGTAGCTAATCTGAGTACTGGCATGATCGCTCCAAACGATAATTCGTTATCTCCAATGTATCCTTTAATAGCGCTTTGAGTGCTTTCTGCGTCGAATGTTTCGATTACACCAAGTGATTCCGTGAGAGCTATAAAGTGCGGATCATTATCTTCTTTGTACTTTTTTCGAATCATCTTAGCGTCATACTCTGTAGGTGATCCAAAAAGAAAATCTCCCATCTTCGGTATATCACCAACCGTCTCTACTCTTTCTTTCATCAATCCACATGCCTTCGCTAGATATTCGTCACTATAATCGGCGCTTACCTCTGATCTAATCATTGCTGCTAGGACTTCATTTGCAGTTTTGATGATATATTGCTGATTGTACCATTTAGCTTTATCATAATCGAATCTTGCGCCGCTCTTCACAATACGCTTGATACTAAATGAATTTACTAATTCATCTAATGAAAATATTTCTTGTTCCGTACCAGGATTCCATCCCAGGAATGCTAAGAAATTGATCACTGCATCTGGTAAAAAGCCAAATTCTCTAAATCCGGAATATAGCTCTTCGTCGTTACCTGGATTCCACTCTAATGGAAATACAGGAAGCCCAAACTTAGCTCCATCACGCTTACTCAACTTACCTTTACCTGTAGGCTTGAGTATCAAAGGTAGATGAGAAAACTGTGGTGCTTCCCAACCCATAAACCTATACATCAATACATGATGTGCAGTACTACTGAGCCACTCCTCTCCTCGGATAACGTGAGAGATTTTCATAAGATGATCGTCTACGATATTTGCTAAATGATAGGTAGGCATTCCGTCACCCTTGAGTATCACTTTATCATCTAAGTCTTGAGTATTGAATGTTACTTCTCCTCTTACTAAATCAGTGATCATTACATCTTCGTTCTCAGGCATCTTGAGTCGAATCACATATTTGACGCCACTTTCCAGTTTTAATTTTACCTCATCAGCAGATAAGGTGAGACCATTTTTCATTTTAACACGAGTCTTAGCGTCATATTTCGCATTGGAATCTTGAGTTCGCATCGAATCTAAATCCGCAGGCGTATCCCAAGCATAATAGGCATTACCTTGCTCCACCATTTGAATAGCATATTTAGCATAAAAGTCCTTACGCTCAGATTGACGATAAGGACCATAATCTCCACCAAATCCTGGACCTTCATCTGGAGTCAATCCAAACCAATTCAAAGCCTCTACTATGTACTCTTCTGCTCCAGGTACGTATCTATTTTGATCAGTATCTTCTACTCGTAATATAAATGCACCGCCTGCATGCTTTGCAAACAGGTAATTGTACAATGCTGTACGTACGCCTCCAATATGTAATGGCCCTGTTGGACTCGGTGCAAATCTTACTCTTACATCACTCATAATGCTATATTCAATCATTAAATTTTAATAGTACTAATATCCAGCCTTTTGACAATCTAAATTCAATTATCACCGAAACACATCCTATTCGATGCCTATTTTCCTAATTTTATATGGTTTACACAAAAAATATTCATCAAAAAGTCACATTTCTTCTGTTCTCGCCGTTATGAAGATGTAAAGTAATCCTATTTAAAGGATAATATCAAATACCTAGATGTACATAATTAAGACTCCGAAGCTCATACGAAAGCTATTTCCTAACTATTTGTGGAATAAATCTAGAAAGAAGCCTTATGTCTATTTCACTTTCGATGATGGACCGATACCAAAAGTCACACCTTGGGTTCTTGATACTTTAAAATCGTACGATATGCACGGCACCTTCTTCTGTGTAGGAGATAATGTACGCAAACATAGCAAGATATACAATAGATTAATTGCTGAAGGCCATAGCGTAGGTAACCATAGCTACTCTCATAAGTCTGGTTGGGGAAGTGATGTTGAGAAATACTTGGATGATGTAGAGCTATGCGGCTCGTTTGTGCAATCAGACCTATATAGACCACCATATGGTAGGCTTAAACCGCAACAAGCTGAAGCGATCAGACATCAATATCAGATAGTAATGTGGGATGTACTCAGTGGAGATTTTGATCAGAATATCACAGCAGAACAATGCTATCAGAATGTGATCCAAAATTTAAAACCTGGATCTATAATTGTTTTCCATGATAATATCAAATCATTTGTTACTTTGAAAGAAGTACTTCCAAGAGTAATGGAATATTGTCAATCACGAGGATTATCATCCAAGGGTATCAAATACAATAGTGTTAAGAAGGAACTGGAAATAGCCTAACTAAAACAAATCAAGGTATTAAATATTTTTTATTCGATTAGGGCAATCTCAATTCAGTAATAAAATCTTAAGCTTCTAAATTATATTTATAACGATGAAGTCAAAGTGAGATTTTTCTTTATTGCTAGACTACTTACCGAGAATTCTTTCTACTTTGATCCTATGCAAATGAAAGCATGGAAACAGGAAGGCTATGAATTTGCCGTCAAAAAAAATCAAAGAATATAATGCCCGAAAAACAATATAAAAAAATCAATGGACACGGTCATCTCCTACCTAATCCGGAGCAGATACCGCAATTCATGAAGGATAAAGGTTACTTCTGGATAGAGAATGACAGGTCATACATGTGCCAGGGCAATTGGAAAAGACCTATCACAGCACCGAGTTTCTTCTTAGATGAAAAGCTACAGTGGATGGACGATCAGCATATCGATCATATGGTAGTCATCACCCTTTCACAGCTATATGCTAACGGATTACCAAAACAAGCTGCAAAAGATATGCACTCTTGGTACAATGATTATCAAGGACTACTGCAAGCTCACCATAGTGATAGACTGACATGTGGCATGGTTATACAGCCAGCATACATGGACCAAGCGCTCAAAGAAATAGAACGTTGCGTCACCAAATTAAAACTAAAAGTACTCTGCCTACCTACACACTATCAAGATCAAGATGGACAATGGCGCAATACTGCACACGAGTCTGTAGATGAGATATGGGAGCTAGCCAACGAACTCGATTTAGCAGTAGAAGTACATCCATATGATGGTCAGAAGATTATTGCCCTCGAAGATAAGACTTGGAGATTTCACTTGGTATGGATGTGCGCACAGACAGCTGATCATTATCATGATTATACGCTTAGCAATCATCACAATAGATTTGCAAATATCCGAGTATGCTACGCTCACGGCAATCAATATGCTGTAATGAATCAAGGCCGAAGACGACAAGGATTTGACGGTCGACCTGATCTCTTTAAAGGGAAGACTCATCCTGATAACGCCATCGGACATCCTAATATATTCTTTGATACATTGGTACATGATCCACTATCCCTTGAGATGCTTATCCGTAGACATGGTGTATCACAAATAGTCGCTGGATTAGATGATCCATATCCACTCGGAGAAATGGATGGTATCGCGAATGGCTATCCAGGAAAGGTGATCGATGAAGTATTAGAAAGTGGAGTGATTACCGCATCTGATCGCAAGGAAATTTGGAATGATAATGTGCTTAGGTGGATTGGGAAGTGAGAAATAATTCCCAATGACTATTTCCTTAAGGTCGTAACTCGATTTTGAATTTTCAAGCGTAATATAGTTTTCTAATTAATTGAGCGATTAAAATTTCGCATTTATATGATCACACCTGCAGCAGCTTCAAAGGAACAGGTATGCTATTTGGCTAGGGCTAATTAATGAAAATAGCTTCAGTTACATTAATCGTTTTTTCTATCATTCTATTAAAATTGGCTCAAGCCATGTCCTAAATATCTACCTTTAAAGGAATTATAGGGATGATGAAATTTTCTTTTATACAACTTATAATAATAATTTTACATCTCATTTAGATACAAAAAAGCAAGCGGAATTATTCCACTTGCTTTTTTAAATTATATTTCTATTTATTTAAAAATAATAAACTAATATAATGGTGAATTTTCCTTAACCAAACATACCCCCTAGCTGGTCCACAGCAGCCTGCAACCCACTTGCATCACTACCTCCAGCACTGGCATAAAACGATTGACCACCTCCGCCACCTTTGATGTTCTTTGCTAGCTCGCTGACCATGTTGCCTGCGTGTAGACCTTTTTCTGTGAGCGCCCTACTTACCGATAGTTGTAGTTGTGGCTTCTCTCCATCAATACCAAATAGGATGACACAATCGCCTACAATTTGCTCGATACTCCCAGCTAGTGATTTAGCAGATTTACTATCGAGTCCTTTGAGAATGGTACGTATTACTTTTACACCATTAATATCTTCTGCTGCCTTGATCAAATCTTCTTTCATGTTTCCAGCCTGGGCAGCCATTAGTTTCTCAATCTCTTTTTTCAACACTTTATTCTCTTCTTGTAGATCTTGTATTCCCCCAGTCAAATCTTTAGGATTCTTAAGTAATCCTTTCACTTCTGTGAGTTGATCGATTGCGTCTGATACAAATTTCTCTGCAGCTTCTGCTGTAATCGCTTCGATACGCCTTACCCCTGCCGCGATGGCGCTTTCGGATGTAATCTTCATCAATCCTATCTGTCCAGTAGTATCTACGTGACAGCCTCCACAAAGCTCCCTGCTAAAGTCTTCGTCGAATGTGATCATACGTACAAACTCTCCGTATTTCTCACCGAAGAGCATCATTGCTCCTGCTTCCTTAGCATCTTGTACCGATATATTTCTATTTTCTATAAGAGATATATTTTCTCTAATTTTTGCATTTACTAATTGCTCTACCTCTTTGAGTTGCTCCGTTGATACTTTCTCAAAATGCGAGAAATCAAATCTGAGATATTCATCTTTTACTAACGATCCTTTTTGTTGAACATGTGTACCCAAAACTTGTCTTAGTGCTGCATGCAATAGGTGCGTCGCAGAGTGGTTATTTTCGGTCAGTACTCTTCTTGTGGCATTTATTTTAGCATCTACTAATGTAGACGCATCTGTAGGTAATTCGTTTACAAAGTGAATGATGAGGTCATTCTCTTTTTTCGTATCATAGACTATTATCTTTTGGTCTCCTACAATAATTTCTCCCTTATCACCTACTTGTCCTCCTCCCTCTGCGTAGAAAGGTGTTTTGTCGAGGACCACTTGATAGACAGGCTTACCTTTTTCTTTTAGCGTTCTGTATTTATTAATCTTCGCGTTTTTTACCTCTTGCTCATCATATCCATAAAATTTTACTTCTTCGGTATCGTGCACTGGAACCCAATCTCCAGTCTCTCTTTTACCATCATCACGACCTCTTACTCTTTGCTCTTCTAGTGCTACTTCAAATCCTATATCATCTATTTGCCATCCATGCTCTTCTGCAATCATACGAGTTAAATCGATTGGAAATCCGTAAGTATCATACAATTCAAATGCTTGCTTTCCAGTCATTTGATTATTCTCTACATCAAGATTTTCGATACGACGAAGTCCTCCAGCTAATGTTCTTAGAAATGATTTTTCCTCTTCCAACACTACTTTCTCTACGAATCCTCTTTGTGCTTCTAACTCAGGGAATACATCCTTGAATTGTTCTGCGAGCATCGGCACTAACTTATGGAGAAACGGCTCATTCATATTTAGGAAAGAGTAGTAATATCTTACCGCTCTACGTAGAATACGACGAATAACATATCCAGCTCCAGTATTACTTGGAAGTTGGCCATCTGCAATGGTGAATGATACTGCTCTGACATGATCCACAATTACTCTCATCGCTATGTCTGTCTTTTCATCTTCAGCATACTTATTAGTATATGCAATACCTGACTCTTTTTCTATATATTGAATCATAGGTAAGAAGATATCCGTCTCATAGTTAGACTTCTTAGCTTGCATAGCTAGACACAATCTTTCGAAACCCATTCCTGTATCAATATGTTTTGCGGGTAAATTTTCCAGTGACCTATCCGAATTTCTATTGAATTGAATAAAAACTAGATTCCATATTTCGATCACCATTGGATCATCTATATTTACTAGATCTCTTCCTGGCACTTTAGCTCTTTCTTCATCTGATCTAAGATCAACATGTAGCTCTGAACAAGGTCCACAAGGTCCAGTTTCACCCATTTCCCAGAAGTTATCTTCCTTTCCACAATATAAAATTCTATCTTCTGGTAGGAATTGTCTCCACAATTCTGCAGACTCTTCATCACGTCCAAGTCCTTCATTATCATCTCCACCGAAGACAGTAGCATAAATACGAGTAGAATCCAACTTGTACACCTCAGTGAGTAATTCCCAAGCCCAAGAAATCGCCTCAGTCTTGAAATAATCACCAAAAGACCAATTTCCTAGCATTTCGAACATAGTATGATGATAAGAATCACGACCTACTTCTTCCAAATCATTATGTTTCCCTGAGACCCTTAGACACTTTTGTGTATCGGCTACACGTTTTATTTCAGCATCTTTGTTGCCCAAAAAGTAATCTTTAAATTGATTCATACCCGCATTGGTAAACATCAAAGTAGGGTCATTCTTGACAACGATAGGGGCAGAAGGCACAATCTTGTGTCCTTTACCTTTGAAGAAGTCAAAAAATGTTTGACGAATTTGATTGGATGTCATATTACTACTCATGCTGCTTATAATGCTTTAGAAGTGGTATAACACTCCATTCTTTTATTAATGTCACATATAACTAAAACTAATATGTTCTATAATTTTTTGATAACTTGATAAAGGTCAATAATTTAGAGATATAGCATATTTATATATGATAAGTATATTTTTAATTTTACAATGTTTTGGAAAATCGGATGTCAAGGGTTACATTTGATCAAAGTTATAAATCGAACACAATGATTTTCTATTAACACAAAAGTAGCTAAATATTAAATAATAATTAAGCCTGACACCAATTACAATAGAGGAATTATCGCTGTTTATTCCCCAGAATTGAGACTACAAACACTCACATCAACTCTCTTTAAAAACGATAATCAATTCTTCAAATTGCATAGGTAACTCTAGGTTTTTATCAGCAGTTATTACCTTTAGATAGGAAACAATGAGAAAGGAAAAATACGTCTATAATCAACAGACACTTCAGTTTGAAAAGCTGAGGCTTACATTAAGGGAAAAACTTTTCCGCTTTGCAGGAATTTGCTGTTCAATCATTTTCGTATCAGTAGGCGTGTTCTCATTGGGATATAAATATCTTCCAACTCCTATGGAAAAAGCTCTAGATAGAGAGCTCACTGAGATGGAGTATCATTACTCTAATCTTACCTCTGACTTTCAGGATATCGCAGCCGATGTAGAAAGACTTCAGCAGAAAGACAAAGATGTACACCGAATGATCTTCGGAATGGAGCCTATCGATGATGCGATATGGAATGGTGGTATCGGAGGTAGTAAAAGATACAATCACCTAGAAGATTTTGAAAAAACTGGAGAGATGATAACTGAATCTCTTTCAAATGTCGAAAAGCTTAAAAGAAAAATAAGTATCCAGAGCAATTCTCTTGATTCGCTGTTTATGCTCGCGAAGTCAAAAGAAGAGAGATTGGCTTCAATTCCTTCTATAAAGCCTATCCAAGAAAATAAACTCAAACGAAAAGTAAAACACTTATCTGGTTATGGAATCAGACTTCACCCTGTACACAAAGTAAAGAAATTCCATAAAGGAATTGACTTTACTGCTCCAAAGGGAACTGCAATCCAATCTACTGGTAATGGTAAAGTTGTCAGAGTAGAGAAAAGAAGAAGTGGGTATGGCACTAATGTGATTATAGATCATGGCTATGGCTTCACATCTTTATACGCCCACATGAAGACAGTAAATGTTAAGAAAGGACAGAGAGTATCTAAAGGTCAAAAGATAGGAACCGTAGGATCTACTGGTACTTCAACAGCGCCCCACCTTCATTACGAAGTACGTATTAATGGTAAGGCTGTCAATCCAATAGATTACTGTCTAGATGGCCTATCTCCAGAAGAATATAAAGAACTAATAGAAAAAGCAACTGTAGAGAATCAGTCATTTGACTAATCTTCAATAAGAATAAATAGTATTAACGATACTACCAACATGAATAATTAAGAACCTTTACAATAATGCGAGAGTATTTCTGATACCTGCAATTATTTTATAAAAGATTTTTTATCTGTCCAATCTAGTTAAGTTAAAAAGATACTGCTTTTACGCTAATTATTGAAATTGTAAAGGCTCTATTGGCATTCATGTTAATTACTTAATCCATAGCCATAGACCAATATTTTATTTTACCTTCTCTAATCTTAATACTGCCAAAAATGCCATTAATCCCATCCCTATCTCCAATGCATCTTCGTCTATATCAAAATTAGGTGTATGAACTGGAGAGGTAATTCCTTTCGCTGAATTACCCGTACCTAATCTGTAAAAGCAAGCATCACTCACTTGAGAGAAATATGAGAAGTCTTCAGCTGTCAATCTAATCGGAAGTTCGACTACGTTTTCTTCACCGAGATAATCGATCATAACTTGGTTTACAAAATCTGTCTCTGCGGCATGATTGATCAAACATGGATATCCTATTTGTATATCTACATCGCAGGATCCACCCATGGACTGAGCAGTATGTTGAGCTATCTTTTTTATATGTTCATGCGCTTGGTAACGCCACTCTTCATTCATTGTTCGAAATGTACCTTCTATACGCACTATATCTGGAATCACATTAGTCGCCCCACCATCACTGTTGATCTTTCCAAATGACAGTACCGATGGTATATTAGGATTACAATGTCTAGACACGACAGCTTGTAAGGCCTCTAGTATACGCGCTGAAAGTAAAACGGTGTCTATACAATTATGTGGAAGTGCTCCGTGACCTCCAAGACCGGTGACTTTAAGATATATCTCATCTGCAGACGCCATATACATCCCTGATTTATATCCTACCTTACCAACCTCTAGAGGAGGATATACATGTTGACCGTAAATTGATATGGGCTTAGGATCTGACAATACTCCTTCTTTGATCATAATTGAAGCCCCGCCTGGCAATTTCTCTTCCCCAGGTTGGAATATTAATCTTACTGTGCCTTTGATATCATCTTTCAATTCCCATAAGATCTTAGCTACACCCATGAGACTAGCAGTATGCACATCGTGACCACAAGCATGCATCTTTCCCTCATTGGTAGACTTATAAGCCACATCGTTGGCTTCTTGTATAGGAAGTGCATCTATATCTCCTCGAAGAGCGATAGTGGGACCTCCTTGCCCTCCTTCTATAGTTGCTACTACACCGTGTTCAACCCAACCAGTTGTATGGGGTATTCCTAAATCTGATAGATATTTAGCAATATACTTACCTGTGTTTTCCTCTTCGAATGAGAGTTCAGGGTACATATGTAAATGCCTACGATGTTTGATGATCTCAGTTTTATATTCTGCCGCTAAAACTTTTATTTTTTGAAGGATATCCATGAAGTCTTATTTTTAATAGTAAGATTTAGAGAGAATATAATAAACATTACTGTATCTGATTTTTACCTTTACTCTGCTTTATATTAAGAATAACAAATGTACGAAATACATTCCCTTGGAATCGAACTCTAACCTATCTTGTCTCAAATGTGGTGCAAGCATGTCTTATAATGCAAGGTATTGTGAAGGACGCGAGCAAAAAAGATCAACTCTCGCATTAATAATATTGATCTATTTAAGGATTTTATTACAAACATATCCAATTTAGATGGTCGTCTGTTTAAAAGTATCAGACACTTATGAAAGCCTGTATATCTAGCTAAAGAATATATTGCAAGAAAAAGAAAAACCTATGTAAACCCAATAAGGTTCATTTTGGTCATGTTGGTTCTACTATTCTTTCTGCTCAACCGTAAAATAAATAGTTTAGAAGTTGACAAAGGAACTATTGATGGAATCTCTATAGTCCATCAAAAGAAATTCGCTGCAAACTATGACTCTACCCTATGTCTTTTAATACGTAATTTAAGTGTAGACCAAGAACTTGAATTGCGGCATGAAATATTTGGTGACGTGAGAGAAAATTCTACTAAATTTTTTGTTAACAACAAATTTATTTTCCGGAAAATAAAAGGATATGATCTCACAAGAGTATAATCCATATTCTATGGATTCAGATAGTATTTTTGATAAGTATAATCTTATTAAATGGTAAGATTAATTATTCATTAAATAACTCATCAAAATAGATTAAGATAGAAATACAGGTGGTACATATTTTACAAGT
>OCVR010003341.1_pt1 | contig 11375 bp, 8 predicted proteins | sample 1539091 | NCBI WGS metagenome assembly OCVR01 (sample SAMEA3355530, study PRJEB22509) | marine metagenome | biome: marine; feature: coastal ocean; material: water | place: USA | collected 2010-08-07 | depth 16 m | reverse complement strand
TTCCGATTGCGGCAAAGTTTCAAAAATCAGCAGCAAAAATTGCAGAGACAATACCTTAAGAATTAGCTCGAGGTCAGCCTCACCATAAAAATTGGCAATCGCGCTCGCGCCGTTCCATAGCAGAAGAAAGAAGCTGGTATTGATAATAATGATCACGCCGAACACCTGACGCCGGGTCTGTGAGTCCAATCGCTTGTGCTGCACAAGCACAGCGTCGAAACCCAGCGTGTTGAGTATCACCAAAAATGACACCAGCACCATCGCCATCGCCATCAAGCCGTAATCGCCGGGTGACAGCAGGCGAATTACAAAAATCGTTATCGCCCACGATGTCATCTGCCCAAGCAGTCGTGAGGCCGCGCTCCATCGCAATGCTGACATCACCTTGCTGCGAATTGCCATGCTTTTACTCTCAATCTGGCGAACGCCACCCGGACAAATGATTGTCAACGATTTGCACAACAATTGCACCCGCAGCGCAAAACAGAAACGCGACGACAGAAAATAGGCGGCGCCACTTGTGTTCCCGCGACCGGTCTACGATACTTTCACCTCAATCTCAAGGTATCAGTCATGTCCCGCGCAAAGCAGCTATTACTTCAACTGTTCTTCGTTATTGTTGGCACCCTCGTGCTGTCCGGCTGCAACAACACCGAGATTACCTACAGTTATGTACACCCAGATCTTGCCGGCCGAGACCTCAGCGGCGTGCTCGTGGTAGCGGTGACGCAACAACAGAAAGCACGAGTAAAGTTTGAGGACGATTTTACCCGATCGCTGGCACGTTATGGCGTTCGTGCTGTGGCCAGCCATACGCTCGTGCCACGGGATGACGCAGTGGCAGACGATATTATTGCCGCCGCCACCAGTGCCGACCTGGACACCATTTTGGTGACCCGCTATATCGGCGAGTCCGCCGAAGAGATCTATCATCCAGGTGCGGTTTATTACGGTGTCGCGCCAGTTTACGGTGGATCGCATTACAATCGTTTCGGGGGCTACTACGCACATGCCTACGAGGTGGCTTACCAACAGCCCGTATGGACTACCAATGTAACCCACACATTGGTTTCAGACCTTTACGTAACCAGTACCCGTGAGCATTTATGGCAAGCGGTTTCAGAAACATTACAGGCTGGCAGCACCGAGCAAGTCCGGGACGATGCCATCAAGGGACTCATCGGCAATCTCAGGGAACAGGGGCTCATTAACTGAGCGGGTACAGCGCTTTCTCCTATTCAGGAGGATAGCCCAGCCTGCTCAACGTTTGCGCAATCTCCTCGAATACCTGAGGTTCATCGACAGTGGCCGGCATAACCCAGGGCTCATCATTCGCGATCTTGCGCAGGGTACCGCGAAGAATTTTCCCCGAGCGAGTCTTGGGCAGGCGCTGCACCACAACACACAACCTGAAAGCAGCTACCGGGCCAATCGCTTCACGTATCCGCGAGATGCCTCGGGCAGCCAACTCTTCTGGCGAGGTCTTTGCAACGGTATTGGGTACCAGAAACCCGAGGGGCAGCTGCCCCTTTATCGCATCCGCTACGCCAATAACAGCACACTCGGCCACATCCTCATCATCAGCCAGCACTTCTTCCATTGCCCCGGTCGAAAGGCGATGGCCTGCAACGTTGATCACATCATCGGTTCGGGCCATAACGAACACATAGCCGTTGTCGTCGATGTAACCGGCGTCACCCGTTTCGTAATACCCCGGATAACGCTCAAAGTAGGCCGACTGATATCGATCCGGCGCATTCCACAATGTAGTGAAAGTCCCTGGAGGGAGGGGGGACCGAAGCACCAATGCGCCAATATCGCCTCTTGCTACCGGCCTGCCAGCCTCGTCGAGCACGTCAACTTTGTATCCTGGCACGGGCCGCGCAGGCGACCCGGGCACGATGGGCAATTGCTCGATTCCGAGGCAGTTGGCGCAAATTGGCCAACCGGTTTCTGTCTGCCACCAGTGATCTATGACCGGTACGCCAAATTTTTCCAGCGCCCACCGGAGCGTGTAGGGATCACAGCGCTCGCCCGCAAGAAACAACGACTGCAGACTCGACAGATCATACCGGTCGATATACTCCCCGACCGGGTCCTCTTTCTTGATCGCGCGAAACGCCGTTGGTGCAGTAAACATGACCTTCACTCGGTACTCTGAGATCACCCGCCAGAATGCTCCGGGGTCAGGCGTTCCTGTCGGCTTCCCCTCATAAAGCAGCGTCGTGCAACCCGCAAACAGCGGCGCATAAACGATATAGGAGTGACCCACAACCCAGCCAACATCCGAGGCCGCCCAGTACACATCTCCGGGTCCCACATTGTAGATATGTTTCATACTCCATTTCAGCGCCACGATCCCACCACCGGTATCGCGCACCACCCCTTTTGGCTGCCCCGTGGTCCCGGAGGTGTAAAGGATATACAGCGGATCGTTGGCTCTCATCGGAACACAGGGGACAGGCGCGGCCGACTCCGTGGCAGAAAGCCAATCGAGATCGCGCCCTGGCAAAAGCGACGCCTGTTGTAGTGGACGCTGCAGAATCACGCAATGTTCCGGACGATGCCCGGCCAGTGCGATAGCCTCGTCCAGTAGCGGCTTGTAGGGCACTACCCGGGCAGGCTCAACACCGCAGCTGGCCGAAAGAATCACCCGAGGTGTGGCATCGTCAATACGCACAGCCAGCTCTTTGCTAGCGAAGCCCCCAAACACAACTGAATGAATTGCACCAATACGAGCGCAGGCCAACATACCGATGACAGCCTCAGGCACCATCGGCATATACAGCAGCACCCGATCGCCTTTATCGACACCCAGTTGTTGCAATAAACCAGCGCAACGGGCCACCTTGTCCAGCAGCTCCAAGTAAGTGTAGCGACGCCGAGTCTCCGTAACAGGGCTATCGTAAATAAGGGCAGCCTGCGCACCCCTACCCTGCTCTACGTGCAGGTCGAGCGCGTTATAGCACGCGTTGATCTCGCCGTCGGGAAACCAACGGTAAAAGGGCGGGGTTGAATCATCCAGCAAGACAGAGGGCTGCCGGTGCCAGAACACGTCTTTTGCCGCGTCCTGCCACATGCGCCGACTATCAATCATGGCAAGCGCGGGTGTAGCTTCACTGGCATGGCAGTGAAACCGTGCACGAAAGACGAGGCGGTTCGAGTGGGCTCACCAACGACCTCGACGCGCTCATACCGCTTCAGGATTTCCTCCCACAGAATGCGCAGCTGCAACTCTGCGAGTCTGTTACCCATACAACGATGAATACCAAACCCGAAGGAGAGATGCTTACGCACATTGGGACGTTCAATCATGAACTCATCCGGCTGCTCTGTGAAACGCTCATCACGATTTCCGGAGATATACCACATGATGACCTTGTCGCCAGCCTTGATCGTTTGGCCACCCAGCTCCGTGTCGACTTTACAGATGCGACGCATGTGGGCCAAGGGCGTCTGCCAGCGCACCGTCTCGGCGACCATATTGTCGATTAACTCCGAGCTGGCCACCACCTTGGCGTACTCCTCAGGATTTTCGTGAAGAGCCAATACACTGGCGGTCATCGTCGAGCGTGTGGTGTCGTTTCCTCCAACGATTAAAAGAACAAGATTCCCCAGGTACTCCATTGGCAGCATATTACGCGTCGCTTCGCCGTGTGCGAGCATTGATATCAGGTCATTCCCGGGCGCCTGTTTCACGCGTTCGTTCCACAGACGCGTAAAGTACTCAAGGCATTCCATCAGCTCGTCCTCGCGCTGCTGATCAGAGTCAATCACGCCCAGTCCGGGCACCGCCGTGGCGACATCGGACCAGCGAGTGAGCTGACGCCGATCTTCAAACGGAAAGTCAAACAGGGTGGCGAGCATGCGCGTGGTCAGTTCAACCGAAACCTGATCTACCCAGTCAAACGTCTCTCCAACCGGCAGATTCTCAAGCACATCAATGGTTCGCTCGCGAATGATCGGTTCGAAATGGCGCAGGTTATCTGCCCCCGTTACCGGCGACACGACGCTGCGCTGCTCGTCATGTTTGGGGCGGTCCATGGCGATAAACATAGGTAGCGGAAACGAGTCCTGAGTGTCACCAATGGTTATCGCAGGCTCAGACGAAAATATGTCGTGAGACGTGTCCACGGTCATAATATGATCGTATCGGGTTACCGACCAATAGGGGCCGAAGAAACTCTCCGCGCAATAGTGAACCGGCGCCTCGTCCCGCAGCCGCTTGAACCAGGCATGGTGGACGTCCTGCTGAAACAGGAATGGATTGGCAATATTGATACGTTCCAGGGGAATTTCATAGGGGTCCTGTTCTGCCCGTGTCATAGCATCGGCCAGAAGATCGCTTATTTCCATGTGGCACCACCTTGTCTAATGATTAGCGCGGACTCTACGCAAGGAGCAGAATTTTCCTTACCGCTTAGAGGCTCATGCGGCCGCCGTCTCGCAGGGGCAGCAAGCGAAACTCCCACTACAGCTGAGGAATTTCCGCCTGGTCTATCGGCAGTTCGGCGCGTCCAATTCTTGCGGCTCGTTCCTGCAATGTGGCCTCTGCTTCTTCGACCCGTATCATAATCACAAAACGATTATCACGAATGCCCTGCAGGCAGTAGCGCGCTAGTTCGTCAAGGTCCTGAAACTCAAGGTCCCAACCGGCCTGCTCGGCAGCGACCTTAAAATCCTGCACCGTGGGCACGGGATCATAAGGCTTTTCACGCGCCAGATCTTTCGGGCGGTTCCGATCTGTGGTCCAGATACCGGTATCGAGAAGGCCACCAGACGGGTAAAAAACAGAAGCACTCAAATTGGTGCCCTCACTTTGCAACTGAGCCGACAGACATTCACTGATGCAACTCACAGCAGCCTTGCTCGAGGCGTATACCGATTGATAAGGCAACGGAGAGATGCCGCCGTCGCCCGAGGACGTATTAATAATATGCCCCTCCTCTTCCCCGGCAATCATACGCGGAACAAACGCCTGGATACCATGGATCACTCCGAGTACATTTTCTCCGTCCACCCTCTTCCAGTCGTTGACGGTTGTCTCCCATACGTTCGCAGACGGGGCTGCCACACCTGCGTTGTTAAATAACAGATGGCAAGCGCCGTGTTCGCCGTATACTTTGTCAGCCAACGCAGCAACGGAATCGCCATCGGACACGTCGGTGACAACACCCATGATTTCGCCTGCGCCGTCCAACTCTGCCAGCAGCTTGTCCAGCGCCTTCTGCTCAACATCGGCAACGACCACCTTGGCCCCTGATGCCAACAGCTCTTTAACGATCGAGCGACCAATACCACTGGCGCCACCTGTGACCACGGCAACCTTACCTGCGAAATCGTCCATCTTTAACTCACTCCAAATGTTATAAGAAAACGAGCATTGTTATGCCACAATTTTGGTGACGACTCCAGCGCTCTTGAAATCACCGCCACCCGCATGCGCTTTTCCCGGGAAGAAGGATCGCATAGGATAATTTATCGAACCCTGCCGCGGCACAACCCACCGCGGGACAGAGGAGTCTCTCGAGTGAGTGGCTGTCCATCTCGATTGCGCAGGCCAAATCGTTACAAAGGCCCCATGCGGCGGGAAAAATGCAAGCATTCATGCGCACTTGAAAGCTCAGTGTCCCGGTATATCCGCTGTCATGAATTCTTTGTAATTTTCAGCGTTAAAGGCGTAATCATTTGCCGCGAGCCGATCGTCAATGTAACGGGTAAAGCTGTCGGTGTAGGGTGTCGCTCTGCCTGACCAGTACGTCTTTACTCCATCAAAACTGAGCCAAAAGTCCAATGTGTCGGCCCACCGCTGCCATACTTGCTGGTCCACGTTCCCCACCTCGTATTGCTGCATTAAAAACTCCATGGAACTCAAAAATTCTGTCATTACCCATTGAAACCGGCCTCTCTCTTCGAACGACAGATGCGACACGTCGGCGACGCATCGCATAAAAAATCGATTAGCTTCTATGTTGAAGCCGAAAGTATGTTGTTGTGCTGCCAAACGCTCCAGCACACGCGCAGTCATATCGGCTCGCTGTGACCGTGTATTACTTCTCACCTGAATCGCAAGGTAGATCAAGGTAAAAATAACGCCGAAGCCACCAATAAATTCACCTAGTTGAGACAAGTTTTCTAACGTCACGATAGTTTTCCTCCGAGCGGTTCGCGCACCCTAAATATTAGCAACATTTACAGGGGTTCGAGTGAATTAACATTACAATGCCGGCGCTGTGTGACACAACGCGTTCCCTGCGGCTGGCGATACGTACACTGCATAATCAATCACTGCGAAACAGCGCCAAAAATTGTACAGTGTTATTGCGGAGAAGCAGCGGGACATGGCGGCTAGTGAGACGCCTCGGCAGACAACACTCGCCTCCATCACCATACTGACAAGGATTACAACGTGACATCAAACGAGATACTGGTCAGCCGTCTCCGGGAATGCCTGGGGGAAGATCACGTGATTGTCGAGCGGGAATTGCAACGACCCTATGAATGCGATGCACTCCCCCTGTACCGGGAACTCCCACTGGCAGTAGCATTGCCCGGTTCAGACACGGAGGTGCAACAGGTCCTTCGCCTTTGTCACACGCTGAATATTCCGGTTGTCGCACGCGGCGCAGGTACTGGGCTATGCGGTGGCGCCATGCCTCACCCCGAGGGGGTATTACTGGTGCTTTCTCGGCTTGATGGCATCATCGACATAGATCCGCTGGCTCGCACAGCAAGAGTGCAACCCGGTGTCGCCAACCTTTCCATCTCGGAAGCGGCGGCGCCCCACGGTCTTTATTATGCCCCCGACCCCTCTTCCCAAATCGCCTGTACTATTGGCGGTAACGTGGCTGAAAACTCTGGCGGGGTTCACTGCCTGAAATACGGCCTGACCGTGAATAATATTCTCTCGCTAACGCTTTACACCTCTGAGGGCGAGAAACTAGTGGTCGGCGGTGCGGGGCTCGACAGCCCTGCGCTGGATCTTATGGCCCTGATGACAGGCTCCGAAGGACTGCTGGGCATCGTTACCGAGATCACCGTACAGTTGCTTCCTTCTCCGGAAATCGCAAAGGTCGTCATGGCAGGTTTTGACAGCATTACCGAAGCAGGCGACGCTGTGAGCGCCGTTATCAGTGCAGGTATTATTCCGGCGGGCCTTGAAATGATGGATCGTCTGGCAGTGAGCGCCGCGGAAGATTTCAGTGAGGCCGGCTATCCCCGCGAGGCAGCCGCCATACTGTTGTGCGAGGTCGATGGCACCGCGGAGGAAGTGGATCAGCATATTTCACAGGTGGCGGACCTCTTCAGGCAGCAAGGGGCTGCAAGCGTGGTCATATCGGTTGATGAAACGCACCGTCAGCTGCTCTGGAAAGGGCGCAAGTCAGCTTTCCCCGCTGTGGGACGCCTTGCACCTGACTACTACTGTATGGACGGCACCATTCCGCGACACCAGCTCTCCCATGTGCTGACGGAAATTCATCGCCTCGGTGAGCAGTATGGGCTCGGTGTGGCCAACGTATTTCACGCGGGAGACGGCAATCTGCACCCCCTGATCCTGTTCGACGCCAGCAAACCGGAACAGGTGAGCAACGCAAAACACTTTGGCGAGTCGATCCTGGCGCTGTCAGTCAAGGTGGGCGGGTGTATTAGCGGGGAGCACGGCGTCGGTATTGAAAAACTGGGCATGATGTCAGAACAATTCTCTCAAGAGGAGCTGAGCCTGCTGGAGGACATCAAGCACGCCTTCGATCCCGGCTTAAGGCTCAATCCCGGCAAGGGAGTTCCTATCCTGAAACGTTGTCAGGAATACCGGGCGTTACCCCGGCAGCACACGCATGATTGACGCCGCTGTCTCTGTTGATCTTGGCGAAGAACTGGCGGCCACCATAAAAACTGCCGCCGGAGAAAATCGTGCGCTGTATATCAAGGGCGGCGACAGCAAGCGTCATACCGGGGGGCGCGCATGCGACTGCGCTTCTCTGGATGTTTCCCGTCACCGCGGCATCGTAGATTACCAGCCCGGCGAGCTCGTTCTCACCGCGCGTTGCGGCACCTCCATTAGCGAGATCCTCACGCTGCTGGAAGCTAACGGGCAAACTCTGTCGTTCGAGCCGCCGGTGTTCGGGGGAAGCGCCACATTGGGAGGCACGATTGCGTGTAATCAATCAGGCCCCGGCCGCCCCTGGGGCGGCGCTGCCAGAGACAGGGTGCTGGGTGTAGCTATTATCGCCGGGGATGGCCGGGTCATGCAGTTTGGCGGTCGAGTAATGAAAAATGTTGCAGGCTACGACGTGTCCCGGCTGCAGGCAGGAGCACTCGGAACGCTGGGTGTTCTCAGTGAGATTAGCGTCAAGGTGGTTCCAAGGGCCGAAAAAACCCTGACGCTGGCGTTCGAGATGAATGCACATGAGGCGGTGCAGGAAATGAACCGACGGGGGACTCAACCGAAGCCTTTGTCGGCAGCCGCCTGGTGGGGGGGTCGCTTGTACCTGCGCCTGTCCGGCGCCCGCCGCGCAGTCGAGCACACCGCCCGGCTATGGGGCGGCGACGCGCTGGCTGAAGCTGCGACGCCATGGCAGGACATACGCGAGATGACCCTACCGTTTTTTGACGGCGACAGTCCACTGTGGCGTTACTCTGTGTCACCGACGCTGCCCGCAACGCAATGCGAGGACATGCTGATCGACTGGGGTGGTGCCCTGCGCTGGTCCAGGGGAGAGCAGCCGCAGCAAACATTGCAATCTCATGCCGTGCGACAGGGCGGACACGTCAGTCTCCACCGCGGCGGTGACCGACACGGTGAGGTAAAACCCGCCCTGTCTGACGCAGAACGCCACCTGCACCTGCGCTTGAAGCAAGTCTTTGACCCCGGGGGCACACTCAATCCCGGCCGTCTCTACAGCTGGATGTAAAGGATCACGATGCACGTAGAACTTCACCCACGTTACAGCCAGACACCCCAGGGCATCGCGGCGCGCCAACTCACGGGCGCCTGCGTCCACTGTGGCATCTGTCTAGCCACCTGCCCCACTTACCTCGATACCAGGGATGAACGGGACAGTCCGCGGGGTCGGATTTACCTGATTAAGAACATGCTGGAATCCGGTGAGGCCAGTGCCGCAACGGTTACGCACCTCGATCGCTGTCTTACCTGCCGTAATTGCGAGACCACGTGCCCTTCGGGTATGCGCTATGGGGAGCTGCTGGACATCGGGCGCGACCTTCTGGAGCACGAGGCTCCCCGCAGTCGCTGGGACAGTCTGAGGCGGCGTGCCCTGCGCAAGCTTCTGGTCAGACCGCGGCTGCTATCGACGGGGCTGGCTTTTGCCCGATGGGCGCTGCCTGTCTTGCCGCCACGTCTGCGCAGCAAAGTTCCGCCGCCACAGTCTGTCGGAGTGGCGCCCACGGCCCGTCACGAGCGCACCATGCTGGCACTCGAAGGATGCGTACAATCCGCGGCTACACCGGCCACCCATGCCGTCGCTCGGCGCCTGCTGGACAAACTGGGGATCACCCTGCAGAGCGCGCCCCGCGCCGGTTGCTGCGGTGCCCTGGACCAACATCTCTCGGCACAGGATAGCGCGGCAGAGCGGGCTCGCCACAACATTGATCAATGGTGGCCCTACATCGAGCAGGGCGCAGAAGCTATCGTCAGCAGTGCCAGTGGTTGCGGGGCGCAGCTAAACGATTACGGCCGACTGCTGGTCAATGACCCCCTTTACAGCGCCAAGGCTGCCCGGATCGCCGCTCTCGCAAAAGACGTAGGGCAGGTGCTGGAGGCCGAGCCGTTGGAACAACTGACGGTCGATACACGCATTGGACGAGTGGCTATTCACACCCCTTGCACCCTGCGCAACGCCATGCAGCAACCGGCGTTGATACACAGGGTATTAGCGCGCCTTGGGTTTGAGGTGGTAAAGAACCTGCCGGACCAGGGCTGCTGTGGCTCAGCGGGGACTTATTCCCTGCTGCAACCCGATACCAGCGACCGTCTGCGCCAGTCGACTCTCAGCGCCCTCACTGGCGACCATCCGGATGTCATTGTCACGGCCAATATCGGATGCCAACTGCATCTGCAGTCCGGAGCCAACATCCGGGTGGCGCACTGGATAGAATTACTCGATTCACCGGCATAGAGAGGGTTGCAACAAGCGACTTTTGCTATACAGTTGCCTCGTGCAAAAAGCCCCGAGTGAAGCTATGTCAGATTCAAAACCCAAACTTCTGCTGGATGCGGTTTACGAGTGGGAGCGCACCACACCTGATCGCATCTACATGACGCAACCGCTGGGCAATGGTCAAGTTGTCGACTACACCTGGGGCGGCGCAATGAACGAGGCTCGACGAATGGCAGCCTACCTGCGCGGCCTCGACCTGGCTCCGGGCAGTCACATTGCCATGATCTCGAAAAACTGTGCGCACTTCATAATCGCAGACCTTGCCATCTGGATGGCAGGACATGTGTCGATCGCGCTCTACCCGACACTGAATGCGGACACGGTTAAACAGATTCTTGATCATTCCGACTCTCAGTTGGTCATTATAGGGAAACTGGACGACTGGGAGAGTTTACGCCAGGGCCTGCCTGACGATATGCCGGGTATAGCACTGCCGCTTGCACCGGCGACCAGCTTTCCAACATGGGAGGATATTATTGCGGCCCACGATCCGATAAGCGACAACCCATCACCATCCGGAGACCAACTCGCCCTGATGTGCTACACCTCGGGTAGTACGGGCACGCCCAAAGGCGTTATGCATTCCTTCGAATCGACGGCAGTACCCACCCAACTGGTCGTCAACGATCTCAACATCACCTCCGATGACAGAATTCTCTCCTACCTGCCTTTGGCCCATGTATTCGAGCGGGCCACAGTGGAATGCGGCTCTTTCTTCGCAGGCAACCGAATCTATTTTGCGGAGACACTGGAGACGTTTGTCCAGGATCTGCATCGAGCTCGACCCACGCTGTTTATCTCTGTGCCGCGACTGTGGCTCAAATTCCAGCTAGGCGTTTTCCAGAAAATGCCCGAGGGGAAACTGGCGCGACTGCTCAGGCTTCCACTGATCGGGCGCATTATGCGGCGCAAAATTCTCGACGGCCTAGGCCTCGCCCACGTGCGCCTTGCGGGCAGTGGCTCTGCGCCTATTCCCGAAGAACTTATTCTGTGGTACGAGTCACTGGGATTGCAACTGCTCGAAGGCTACGGCATGAGCGAAGATTTCGCCTATTCCCACATGTCTACACCCGACCAGCGTCGAGCGGGCTACGTCGGCGTGCCGGGCAAAAATGTCGAAACCCGCATCACTGAGGAGGGAGAGATTCAGATCAAGTCGCCGGGCAACATGCTGGGTTACTACAAGGCGCCTGACAT
>OCVR010003328.1_pt1 | contig 11400 bp, 10 predicted proteins | sample 1539091 | NCBI WGS metagenome assembly OCVR01 (sample SAMEA3355530, study PRJEB22509) | marine metagenome | biome: marine; feature: coastal ocean; material: water | place: USA | collected 2010-08-07 | depth 16 m | reverse complement strand
GCTTCGCCGGCACCGAAGTCATGGGATTTAAATTGCCCATCGTCGAACACGTTGTCAGTGACAGCATGATCAACAAGGGCCTCTATTTCCTCTTCGCTAAGAACCGGTTGATTGTCGTCGGCTTCAGACACAGTAATACCTATTGGATAACAAAAGCCGTGAAATAAACGTCTTCGACTCGGTCGCCCTTGGGACCCAGTTCAAGCACATCATTCACCGCTTTGAGAGATTCAACGCGCAGGCGCTCACGCCCAGCAATTGTGCGTACGTCGTCAAAATTCTGAGATGAAAACAGTAACAAAAGACGATTTCGCAGGGCTGGAACGTTATGTTGTGCGTCATCCATAACGCTCTTTTCATAGCCGACTAGATCGACTTCCGCCTGAATGTATCGCGTAGATCCGTTGTGCTCGACAGCAGCAAGAAGTTTACCCACCGTAATGTAAATGTTGTGGCGGTCATCCTTTTTCTTGCGGTCGCTGTCTTCCTCTTCCTCTTCCTCATCGACTTCGGCGCTTTCGGCTGAATCTGGGTCGTCAGCCGTCATGTTGCCAACAAAAAAACCGGCACCGATACCAATACCTAAAAGGAGAATGGCACCTACAATAAGCAAGATAAGCTTGCGCTTACCGCCACTGCTAGCTTCAGAGGGCTCTTCGTCTTCAGATCTTTTCTTTTTGGTGGCTTCATCTTCCGCCATTGCTTCCATTCCTTTGTCAGTATCTGCCAGAGGCAGGACTGTAATCTATCGTTACCAATAGATAAGCAACCCGCATACCACGCAGAATTTATTTATAATAAACAATAGTTTACGGTGTGTTTTTTGACTGCCGTCAGTGTTTTGACGGGCCAATAACACCGCTATCGACTAGCCTAGCCGTAAAGTGGGAAGCATGGAAATAAGAAAAATTAAACTGCCACTGATCCCGGCAGTTTTTTTCTATCTTTAAATCATCGAGCTCAAAGCATTAGCCATAAAAGCCTAGTTACTATCTGTTATGCATAAGCGTCGAGCATACGGCTGGGGTCAGAGCCCCGATCGGATTTGCCGTTAATTACAACGTCCTCTTCGGCGTCATGGGCGTTAGCGCTGTGACCATCCCCAGAACGTGTTTCGCTGTGAGCAAACCCCGCACTGTTTTGCTGACCTTGTTGAGATACAGAGCCTTCCGCCAGTTGCAAGCCTGCTTGCTGAAGAAATTCACGCAAGCGCGGCATGGCCTGCTCAAGCGCTTCTTTCGCCTGAGCGTTGTCTACAACAAAGGCGACCCGCGTTGCGTCACCTTCAGATGTGACAGCAATTTGTAAGCGCCCTAGCTCCGCTGGATGCAGGTTGATTCGAGCTTCAGTCTGTCCCTGCCCCTGAATCATGCGGACTCTAGTAAGGACTTCCTGTGGGAAGCCTGCCGCATCTGGGGCTGCCTTCATAGCAGGCACCTGAGTGACAGCACTCATTGTCGATGACTCTGCTGAACGCGGGGTTGGATTAAGGCCCGCAACTGAGGCAGCATCGGCCACCCGTGTCCTCGGCTGATTTTCAACGGGGCTAGCCTCGCGAAAATCCTTGGCACGGACCAAACTGGAATTCAGGGCAGCACCAAATGATTCACCCTGTAATGCGCGGGTAATTTCGGAGTTACCACTACCTGAAACTCCTGTGGTGCTTGAATCGGTGTTGACGCCTGTTCCTTGGGCCATACTCACAGCACCGCCAGCCGTTCGGTTTAACGGCCCATCAGCAATTTGTGTGTTACCAGCAGGTGAAGGGCGTTGATGTGCACTATTGTCCTGGGCTGCTCCCATTTCTGTAAAAGTCGCCGAGAGTTTTTGGGTGCCAGCCAAATCGCTGGTAGGCGTTGGTGTAGCTGGCAATCCTGATGCAGAAAGCGTGCTTGGTGTCGTACCTAGCGCTCCAGGAGCCGCCGCGGAGTTTAGGTTGCCAGCACCATCGCTAGTAGACATTGGGGTAACTGGCAGCCCTGATGCAGAAAGCGTGCTTGGTGTCGTACCTAGCGCTCCAGGAGCCGCCGCGGAGTTTAGGTTGCCAGCACCATCGCTAGTAGACATTGGGGTAACTGGCAGCCCTGATGCCGTCGAAGTACCCATAGCCACAGATGCCGATCGTGGCGTTGCAAGCAGGTTTTGATCTTTCAGCGTACCGGTGGCGCTAGCCACTTCAGTACTGTGGGATCTAGATCCTTCAGCGTAGCCAGAGGGCGCTACCGCACCCTTGCTGGCGGCCATCAAATCTTGGCCAAATGGTCGTTGGGCGACGGAGGGTTCCTCGGTCGGGGACAAGGTATTTGATGGTGAAGTCGCGGACAGATGAGATGGACTGCTAAGCGGTTTTTCCATAGCACTCCCCCCAACCGCTTTATCAAGAGCGGCCTTCATGAAGGGCGACGGCGCCAGCTCACCTGTAGGCAACGAATCTACAGCCATCCCACCAGAACCCGCCTCAACAGCTAAATTGTCGTCACCAGAACTCGGCAGTACCTTGCCGTTGTCGGGCAAGGCATTGCCGCCCTGAAGGCTTTTATCAGCGGCCGGAGACGCACTCGCGCTGCCATTTACGGGCGTCGGTTCACCGGCACTACGTGCTGCCGCATCAAACGCTGCATTGAAGGCATTACCTTCTCCAGCAGGGGTTTTGTCTTTGGTTATAGGGGCCGAATCACCCTTTAGGGCGTTTAAAACCGCGTCTAAACCTACTGTTTTCATGCCTTTCATTCTCCAACCGCACTTCATCTGTAAGCGGCAACATCAGGAACAGAGTTACAACAACCCTAGCCTGTACTCACTGTGTTACTTGGCGTGACTAAACGGCACAGCGAGTGATTAACTTCTCTTACTCCATAGAACAGCAAAGGCCATGCCAAGTTTAAGCCGTACTGTAATCTGGAGAAAAATTTCGAATGGCGTACTGATCGTCGGCAAACTGCTGGTCGCGCCGATCCTGCTCGCGTTGCCCCTTGGCTACCTGTAAGGTCTCAAGCTGCTCTAACGCCTGCACGTAGCGGGCGGCATCCATCCATTGCTCGGTTAACGACTGCAAAACTGACGCCTGCTGCTCTACATTTTGCTGTTGTTTCATAATGAGATCATCTAGCTCCGCAATGAAGCGTCGCCCCTCAAAGAGCGCCTGTACCGAAATACCGCGCTGGGCCTCCTGTTTTGCCTGAACGACATACTGGCCCTGATAACGCTGCAGTTGCTCGAGCTGATCTTGGGCCACCTGCCACTGAGCTTTACCTGAGGCCAGCTGCGCAGTCGCGGCATCGCGCTGTTCCTCGGCCAGACGAATAACTAATCGCAGCTGCTTAATGTTCACGGACTATACGTCAGCGCGTCGCGGGTGCCAGCGGTGCCGGCATGGTCTGCGCGGGCTTCTGCTGAAACGGCATTTGCGCTGCGGGCCCGTTATCTTGCTGCATAGCTTCAGAGACCTGCGCAAGTTCGCTGAGGCTGCTGTCAAAGTTAGCGGGCTGATCTAAGGGTTGCTCGATCAGTTGTTGAACTGCATTGTGATGGCGAATCGCAAGATCAATTTGCGGGTCTGTACCCCCTCGATAAGCTCCCATTGCAATGAGGTCACGATTGGCCTGGTAAGTCGCGTAAACATCCCGCACCTGCCGTGCGTGAGCCTGCTGAGTATCGTCAGTAATTTGCAGCATCGCCCGACTGATCGATGCTTCTATGTCGATAGCCGGGAATAAGCCGCTGTCGGCCATTTTTCGCGATAAAACAACGTGACCATCTAGAATCGCTCTCGCTGAATCGGCGATGGGATCCTGAAGGTCATCGCCCTCAGTTAACACCGTATAAACCGCTGTTATCGAGCCACTGCCCAAGTTACCTGCACGTTCTATAAGGTTAGGCATGAGGGAAAAGACCGAAGGCGTGTAGCCTCGCGAGACTGGGGGCTCACCTGCAGCCAAACCTATTTCGCGTTGCGCCTGCGCAAATCGGGTTAAAGAGTCTACGAGCAACAAAACATTGAGACCCTGAGCACGATAATATTCGGCGATGGCTGTGGCGCGCCAACAACCGGCAACGCGCATTAAGGGTGACGTATCGGCGGGAGTCGCCACGACCACCGCCTTCTTCAGACCCTCGGGGCCCAAACTGTCCTCGACAAACTCACGTACTTCCCGGCCGCGCTCACCGACGAGGCCAACAACGACAACATCGGCCTCAGTAAAGCGAGTCATCATGCCCAACAGCGTACTCTTACCAACCCCACTACCCGCGAACAAACCTATACGTTGACCCCGGGCGACGGTTAGCAAGCTGTTAATAGCGCGTATGCCGACATCGAGGGGTTTTTGTAGTGCACCGCGATCCATGGGGTTGAGGGGCTCGCCCTGCATTGGCACGGTTATATCGCTCGTTGGTGGTGAAAACCCGTCGAGAGGACGACCTGCACCATCAATCACACGGCCTAACAGGCCAGGCCCCACGGGAATTCTATCGCTACCTTCAAGGGGCTCAACACGGGCACCGGGACGTAACCCTTCAGCGCTGCCCTCGCACATCATGACCAGCCGGTCACCATGGAAACCAATGACCTCTGCCTCAACGGGGACTTTGCCCTGAATCAGACAGCGCGAACCAATAGGGGAGCGCAAGCCTGCAACCTCTAAGCGCATGCCCGATAAATGCACGAGCTGACCGGTTTCAACGGGATTGGGCGCCTGTAATTTTTCTGAAAGACCTTCGAGCCGCTGCGCAAAACGACCAAACTGCGCATGCCGAACTTGTGTGACCTCAGACATCTTCGTCACCGGAAGTTTCAGAGATAACTCCTTCGGAAGCTGACCCACTAAACCGATCGGCGATCGATTCAATATCTGTGACTGACAACGAAGGAGCAGTTTCACGACCGCTGTCATCGACTCGGCGGGTTTCTCCTGCGATGGTACTCAAGGTCTCACGAATCATAGTTTCGACCCGCATATCAACTAATGCGCGATCGGCGCGAAGCAAGCACCCACCTCTTTGAATATTGGTATCTGACGTAATTCGACTGTCAATATTTTCGCCTCCTAACAAACCCGCCACCACATCGTGATCGGCAGGATTCACACTGACCTCGATCGGGGTTTGAACAAACCCCAGAGCCGATAGAGCCTCCGTTAAAACCCGCGCAATTGCATCTCGATCGGTGCTCAACTCCCGACGAATAACCGCCTCACTCATGGCCAAGGACAGCCCCATGAGGTGGCTGTGAATATTTTCTTCCATATCGGCGAAGGGCTGTTGCATGGCGTCCCAAAGCGCTGTCATTTGCGCCAATACCGTTTCAGCCTGGGTTCGACCAGCTTCCTGGCCTCGCTGCAAGCCCTCCTGATAGCCACGCTCCTGAGCTTCCGCAAGAAGCTGCGCTTGCTGCGCCTCAACATCTGCTGGTGTAACAACTCTTAGTGCTGGGGGCTGCCAAGTCGCAGCGCCGGCTAACTCAGACATAATCGCCACTCGCTCGACCCAACATAATCTCGCCCTCATCGGCTAGGGTTTGGGCATTGATGAGAATCTGCTTCTGGGCGGTTTCAACTTCCGACACCTTCACCGGACCTTTTGCATCCATGTCGTCTTTTAAGATCTCAGCAGCACGCTCTGACATGTTGTCAAAGAATCGTTCTTGCAAGCTGGCATCGACGCCCTTCAAAGCCACCACCAAATCTTCGGTGGCGATCTCTCGAATGAGTCGCTGAAAACCACGATCATCGAGGGACATAAGATTGTCGAAGACGAACATTTTTTCTTTAACGTCATCACCGAGCTCTTGGTCGGTGCTTTGTAACGACTCTAAGAGTGTCTTTTCCAGAGAAGAGGACGTGGCATTAAGAATGGCAGCGGCGTTGTTCACACCTTTGACCTTACGGGGTGGGGTTTTTTGTAATTTCCCCAATTGACTCGACATCACGCGATCCAACTCTTCCATGGCCCGGGGATCGAGCTCTTGCATGCGAGCGATGCGAAGAATTAAGTCCTTTTGAAATTCCTCAGGAAACAACGCCAAAACTTCGGCAGCATGGTCGTCCTCCAGTTGCGTGAGTACGGTCGCCGCGATTTGTGGATGCTCTTCAATGAGCACAGCAGCAATCGCCTCTGCGGCCATCCAATGCAAGGCATCGACGCCGGTGTGCTCCTCTGGTTTATCGAGTACCTTGGAAAGAATGGTTTTAGCGCGTCCTTCCCCCAACGCCGTGGTCATAACGCGCTTGGTAAACTCAGGTGCCGTCACCGCCAGGGGATTAATCTCGGAGGCCTCGGTACAGAATTTAGCCAAAACGCCACTGACATCTTTATTTGTCAGACCTGAGATTGCGGCCATGGCCTCGCCAACTTGCTGCACTTCTTTGGCGCTCAAATGCTTCATGACTTGGGTGGCGGTATCTTCCCCCACACCCAATAAAAAAATTGCGGCGCGTTCTGCGCCACTCATATCTTCGAGATTAGCCATCAGTTGCCATCCAATTCTTTACTACGTAAGCGGCGCGCGCAGGTTGCTCGTTCACCACGTTCCGTGCCATGGCAATGCTCTGGTGATATGCCGGTGTGGTGGTGCCCGGAAGCGCCGCCTGTGCCGGACCACTCAGGGCCACCGTATCATCATTTATACCGCCGTCTGTCCCCATTGGGCTCGCCAACTGTGGCAACCCATCTGAAGGGGGCGGAGGCGGTGGTGTGTAGCTGGTGGAGTAACGAATTAGTGGTCGGATCACAGTAAAGATCAGCATGAGGAGGGCGATAAGTGCCAAAGCCCCTTTTCCTGCCTGCCAGATCCAATCCTGCTCGAGTAATCCAGGCTCAGGTATTTCTTCAAGAGCGTCGGGTACTACGAAGGGTGAATTGATCACGCTGACGGTATCACCCCGAGCGTCATCAAAACCTACCGCTTCTCGCACCAAAGCCGTAATTTCGTCTAGCCGGCCCTGTTCAAGCGCCGTACGATTACCGTCTTCATCGGTGACGTAATCAATCACCACCGCAATCGAAAGCCTACGGAGTTTTCCGGGCACTTCGCGAACGTGGCTAATGGTCTTATCCATTTCAAAATTGCGCGTCGCTTTTCGGCTCTCACGGGTTGGGCTTGGCGCCTGCGCCACAGCATTTTCTGCGTCAGCCGGATCTGCCGCACCGGGAGGCTGATCGGTTAGCTGTCCTGGAACACCTTCGGCTGCGATTGACTTCAGTGTAAGGTCTTCGGTGGTCTGCTCACTACGCATGATCGTTTCGGGTGAATACTGCTCGCTGGTGCTTTCAACCCTTGTAAAGTCTAGGTCTGCGGTCACCTGAGCACGAGCCGCCCCGACGCCCAAAATAGGCTCCAAAATGCTTTCGATACGATCATTCAAGGAATCTTCGAGTTGCTGGGCAATTCTGAACTGTTCTGAGGTGTAACCAAAATCGTTGTCCTCACCGTCTTGGCTAGACAACAACTTGCCTGCCTGGTCGACAACCGACACCTTAGACGCTTGAAGCTCAGGAATGCTCGACGCCACTAAATGCACAATGCCGGCGAGCTGACGCTCACTGAGGCCACGACCAGGATATAAGCTCACCATGACCGAAGCCGATGGTTCCTGTCCGCGACGAATAAATGCCGACTGCTTGCTGGCTGCTACATGAACCCGTGCGCCTTTAACGCTATCCATAGCTGAAATCGTACGCGCAAGTTCGGCCTCAACCGCACGGTTATAACGGGCTTGTTCCATAAAACTGGACAAGCCCATCTCCTGCTCTTGGTAGAGCGATTCAAAACCGACACCGCCCCCGCGTGGGAAACCCTCGCTGGCAAGCGCCATTCGCGCTTGGGGAATTTTATCGCTGGGAACGCTCAGTAAGCCCGAGCCCCCTGCCATGGTGTAGGGAATGCCGTTGGCCTGAAGCAGGCTTACCGCGGTTGCGTTATCGGCGGGAGACATGGCCCCGTACAGCGGCTGGAAATCGGGCTTCATAGCCCACTGAATAACACCCACACCCAACGCGACACTGGCGGCCATGCCAATAAGCAACGCCATTTGTCGGGTAACGGGTTGAGCGGCAAAGCCACTCACACGATTAAGAATAGGATTATCTGCCATGATTCAGTGCCTCAAACCTGCATATTCATGACTTCTTGGTACGCGTTTAATAGCTTGTTGCGTACCTCTGTCATGCCCGTGAATTGTAAGCTGGCTTTTTGTGCGGTCACCATGACCTCGGCCAGAGAGACCGACGGATCGCCAGACTCAAATTGTTGTGCTAACCCTTTAGAAACCTGAATCGACTCATTAACCTCGTTCAACGATTGAGACATTAACGAGGAAAATCCAGCACCGCCGACACTGTCTAGACCTGACTTGGGTTCGCTGGTTGCCTGGCTCGCCATGGTCCGCATTTGGGCGAGGACCTGATTAATTGCTATGTCACTCATGAGCTAAAATCCTTAATCTTATGTCGTTGGCTTAAGCGAGGCTGCCGGGCAAGGCATGCCCTTCATCGCGAAAACGCGCGAGCTTGTACCGAAGTGTGCGCTCACTAATTCCTAAACGCTCACAGGCTTTTTTCCGGCTGCCATTAACTGCAGCTAGCGCTGAGAAAATTAACTCGCGCTCGCGAGCCTTTAAATCACCATCAAGCGCCGGGGGCAGAGTTGGTGCTTCAGGCATGGATTCTGCGGCGGTATCAAAGACAACGGCACAGGGTTCGATGCACTGACCACCCGTTAATATAATGGCGCGCTGAATGCAGTTATCCAGCTCACGAATGTTACCGGGCCACGGGTAGGCCAAAAGCTTTTGAAGGGCTTCATCGGTGAGACTTAACAAGCGATCACCACCGTGGTTGCCAAGAAAAAGTTGCGCTAGGGGCGCAATGTCTTCGCCTCTGTCGCGAAGTGGAGGTAGTTCAATGGGGAATACACTGAGGCGATAAAAAAGGTCCTCTCGAAACCGGCCCTCTGCCACCTCTTCGGTGAGCTTACGGTTGGTGGTGGCAAGCACCCGCACATCGAGATCGATCAAGCTCGAACCACCCAAGCGCTCTACCTCACGCTCTTGCAGCACCCGAAGTAACTTAGCCTGCAACTCGATAGGCATCTCAGTAATTTCGTCGAGCAGTAAAGTTCCGCCATTTGCTTGTTCAAATTTTCCGGGCCGGCTTTGGTGGGCACCGGTGAAGGCACCTTTCTCATAGCCGAACAAAATTGACTCAAGCATGCTCTCGGGCATGGCCGCACAGTTCAGTGCGACAAACGGCCCCTCGCGACGCTCGGAGCCCTCATGAATAGCTCTGGCCAAAACTTCTTTACCGGTTCCCGATTCGCCACTAATAAGCACTGTGGCATCGGTAGCAGCGACCCGTAAAGCCAAGTCTAAAACGTGTTGGGTATTTGCAGCCTCGGCAACCATATTGGTTTGTTGACCGGGTAACTGGGTTTCCATTCGAGACACCAATTCGAGCAAGACGTTGGCTTCGAAAGGTTTCTGCAAGTAATCAGTAGCGCCGTCGCGCATAGATTGCACCGCATGCTGTACCGAGCCATGGGCTGTCATCATGACAAAGGGCAAGGTTGGCTCGCGGCGCCTAACAACTTGTAAAAGCTCGGTGCCATCCATTTCATCCATCTGCACATCGCTAATGACCAGATCAACTGTCTCGCGATCCATCACGGCTAGCGCGTCTTTGCCGTTACGTGCATTCAGCACCTGATAACCGCCGTACTCCATGGTTTGGCACAAAGCGCCGCGTAATATCGCGTCGTCTTCAACAATAAGAACTTGAGGAGCGTTCATACAACCTCCGCAGGGGTTTCGGGTGCCAATGTAATCGGCAGCAAAATCGTGAATTCAGCACCGCCACCGGGACGATTGGCCGCCCGAATCGTGCCGCCGTGTTGGGTAATGGTGCCGGCGACTACGGCAAGGCCCAGGCCATTGCCTGCGGCTCGGGTGGTAAAAAAGGGGTCGAAAATGCGATCTATAGCTTCAGCTGGTATGCCGCAACCGCGGTCAGCAATTTGAATGACCGCGAGACGGTTGTTTCGAATGCGGCTGCTTATTGTGATATTGGGTTGGGTTGGCGACGCATCGAGCGCATTGGTGATCAAGTTACTAAAAGCCGCTACCAAGTCATCGTGGCAACCTTCTAAATGCGGCCCGGGCCCACAAGATTTGATAGCCACTGTTGCCTGTTGGCTCTCAATATCGGCGGTGCAACTTTGCACAGCATCTGCCAATGCAGCCTCAAGGCCCACAGGGCCCGTAACCTTACCGTGGCCTTTGACGAAGCCGAGCATTGAAGTGATTAGTGCTTCCATGTGCTGAAGATGGCTACGCACATCGCTACAAATGTTCTGACGTTGTGCCTTGGGCAAATCAGATTCCATAAGCGTTAAGTAAAGCAGCGTCGATGACAATGGTGTTCGAATTTGATGCGCCAGGCGGGCAGCCATTTCACCCAAAGCCACCAAGCGCTGTTTACGCGACGCTTCATCCTGCACGGTGTGATGGCGGGTTATATCGCTGAGTAAGACAACGGTTTCACCGTTGTCTCCCAAGTGTGTGGCTTCAACAGATAGGCGGCGTCCGTGTATTTCCAAAGTGGTGTCGTCGGGGTAAAAGCCCCGGGCTTCTACCGCTGACCACTCCTCACCCTCTAAAGGCTCACCCAACAGGCGTTCAGCCTGGGGGTTGGACTCGGTAATTCGTCCTGCACTGTCGACAATAACAACCCCGCCGGGCAATGCGTCTAGCAATGAGGCCAAGCGGGTAAGTAAGCGACCGCGCTCGGCATGTTCTTCCCGCCGCGCTAGTCGAGCGGCTTCTAATTCGGCGGTCAATCGCGCTATCTGCTGAGCCATGGCGGCATGAGTTGCCTCAAGAGCTTCGCCGGCCCTTGCCAATGTCGCCTGCTCCAAACTGATCAGCTCTGGCTGAGCAAGGGTTGCGTGATCTTTGAATTCCATGACTTCCATCAATTTCGTTGCCTATGTTGTTCACAGGGTGCCGCTTCAGTGGCAGGGCGGCGGCAAACTATTGCCGCGGTCTTGCCGTTTCCCTGATAAAAGCAATGGTTATGCCGAGGCTACAAAATTGTTCTTAAACAATGACTTATGATCTTTCTTTCGATCATGTCAGATTGTTGACGCCGGTGACCCCCGGGGTAAACATCACCGAGCAAGCGGCAGTGTGGCGCCACTATTGATACCAAGAGGCTGATACCAAGCGGCGGTTCCGTGGCTTTGGCAAAGGAGTGTTCCGCTGTCTTATTGAGCGCTGGAGCGTGTTTTTTGCGCGGCGACAAGGCCTTGAGCCCAGAACTTTCTGAACTGGAATTACAAGATTCTCATTCGGGGTTTTCGATCGAAGGTTCTAGGTTTTAGGTTCGAGGTTTTAGGTTCGGGGTTTGGGG
>OCVR010003320.1_pt1 | contig 11418 bp, 7 predicted proteins | sample 1539091 | NCBI WGS metagenome assembly OCVR01 (sample SAMEA3355530, study PRJEB22509) | marine metagenome | biome: marine; feature: coastal ocean; material: water | place: USA | collected 2010-08-07 | depth 16 m | reverse complement strand
TTTTTATTTGAGATAAGTATGACTTATATGTAAGTGGTGAAATTGAAACTTTAACAATTATTGTCATTAAAATAATAGAAATACCATAAGAGAAGTAAGTTGTTAAAAATGAAAATAAAGGAAAAAATATGAATCTATTTAACCAACCAAAAATTCCCCAACCCATATCAACAGAATTTTCAAGGCTTAGGTTATATTCTTTTAGTGTCTCATAATCTGTAGGCCCAAAATACATTTTAAAGCTAAGGTCATTGTCAGAATCAAGACTTAATGGGATATTAGCTTTAAACCTCTTTGTAAATTCATTATCTAATGTTTCGTTACTAGCTAAGTCTTCAGAGCTAATTTCTACATTATTTGTTTCATTGTTCAATATAAGAATAGAACTAAAGAAATGTTCTCTAAATGAAATCCAGTTAACGTTATTAATATTTTTATTAGATGTTCCTGCAACAGATAACCATGAATCTTTTTCATCTTCAAAACCATATGAAAGTGCAGTATATCTATTCTCATAATCTATACTCTTAGAATTCCTGAAAGAGTCTTTCCCCCAAACCAATTCAAGTTGATCATAGCTTGAGTTCCTGTCAGAATCATTCAATCTTAAATCAAAATCAAGAATACTTGAATTTTCTTCTAAAGAATAAGTTAATTCCAAGGACCTCTGCGAATCAATTACAGCAGTTAACTTAAGTATAGATTTGTCTTTAATTATCTCTGCAGAGTAGTTTAAATCTCTTGAGTTAATTATTGAGTTTCTACCTATTGGAATATTATAACTAAAAATTGATTTATTATCATTAACTAGGAATAAAGGTTGATCATTATAATTACTAAAATCTTTAAGTAATAGTTTATTAATATCTGCTCCACTTGTACTTATCTCAAATAAAATTTTATCGTTCTCTAAAGTGATTATTTCCTCTTTAAATTTTTTATCCAATTCAACTTTATTAGAATCTTCCTTGGCAAGATTTAAAGTATTGGAATTATCTTCAAATTTTTCTATTGGATTTTCTACAACAATATCTTGTTGATTTTCTACATAGCTAGATTGATTATCATAAAACCAAAACATTAAGATTGCTGATATAAGCAAAAAACCAATAAACTGGAGAGGATCAAACTTATTTTCTTCCATAATTATTTATTTAAATATTTTTTTAAACTAGCTTTTACAAAGTTTACAAAAATTGGATGAGGATTATACACACTACTCTTATATTCTGGGTGAAATTGAACTCCAACAAACCATGGATGGTCTCTATTTTCAATTATTTCAACAAGCTTTGTGTCAGGATTAAGACCAGCTATAATAAATTTGTCATCAAATATTTTTTTTAAGTATTTATTATTGAATTCATATCTGTGCCTGTGTCTCTCTGAAATTAATTTTTTCTTGTATACTTTATGCGCAATTGTATTTTTAGATAATTCGCAATCCCATGCCCCAAGTCTCATCGTCCCCCCCATATTTATGATTTCTTTTTGAGAAGTCATCAAATCTATTACTGGGTCTTTACACTTTTCAGATATTTCAGTAGAATTAGCATATCGCATCTTCTTAACATTTCTAGCATATTCTATAACTGCCATCTGCATACCTAGACAAATTCCAAGAAAAGGAACCTTATTAACTCTGGCATATTCGACAGCTAGTATTTTTCCATCTAAACCCCTTTGGCCAAAACCAGGTGCAACTATTATTCCATCAAGATCATTCATGTCTTTACCTATGTTTTCTCTATCAATATATTCAGAATGAATTGATTTGACATTTACTTTTACCTCATTTTCAGTTCCTGCATGAATTAATGATTCTAAAATTGACTTATAGGAATCACTGAGTTCAATATATTTTCCAATTAAACCAATATTAATCTGATGTGTAGGGTTCTTAAGTTTATGTAAAAAGTTCTTCCATTTATCAAGATTAGGTTCGGTCTCTTTAATTTTTAATTTTTCTAAGGTAACTTTATCTAATCCTTCCTCCATCATTTTTATTGGAACATCATAGATTGTTTCTACATCAATAGATTGAATCACACAGTCAAATTTAACATTACAAAAAAGGGCTAATTTATTCTTTATTTCATCTGATAACTCTCTGTCAGATCTGCAAACTAAAACATCTGCTTTTAAACCAAGTTCCATTAAAGTTTTAACAGAATGTTGAGTTGGTTTAGTTTTAAGCTCCCCTGTAGCTGTTAGAAATGGGATTAATGTTAAATGAATTACCATTGAGTTTTCCGGACCCTCTTCATATACTACTTGTCTTACTGCTTCTAAAAATGGAAGGGATTCTATATCCCCTACTGTTCCGCCTATCTCAGTTATTATTATATCTAAATTATTTTTATGATTTAGATTTCTAATATTCTCCTTTATTTCATTAGTAATATGAGGGATAACCTGAACTGTTTTACCAAGAAATTCTCCTTTTCTTTCTTTCTCAATAACATTTTGATAAATTTTACCAGTTGTTATATTGTTTCTCTGTGAAGTATTTACACTTAGAAACCTTTCATAATGACCAAGATCAAGATCAGTTTCAGCTCCGTCATCTGTAACATAGCATTCACCGTGTTCATAAGGATTTAATGTACCAGGATCTACGTTAATGTATGGATCTAACTTTTGAATTGAAACATTTAGACCCTGAGCCTGAAGAAGTCGAGCCAATGAGGCAGATATAATCCCTTTTCCAAGAGATGATGTAACACCACCAGTAACAAAAATATATTTTGGTTTATTCATCCGGATTGAATAGTATTTCCGGACTCAAATTTACAAAATATTAGAGTATAATATAATTTATTGATCAATAATCTCCTCAATATCATAATCTTTATGTTTAAGAATATAGATAGCTGAGTTATATAATCCACCTAAACTATCTATTTTATATGAAAATTTAGATTCAGTATATAATTGCTCATCATATTTAACAGTTTTATTTAAATTATTATCAATCAAAACCCTTAGTATAATATCTTTAGCTACATCATAACCTCTAATCACATCTTTATTAGGAAAGCTTCCAAACAAATTGATATAATTACTTTCAAATTGTGAAATCGAATCATTATTTATCTTTTTCGAAATAGAAGTGTAAGTAAATCCTAGATTACCTAGATCTTTTACATTAATACTTGGATCATCATATTGATTACCCCTATAGGTAGTATATAATCTGACATCCCGTTCAGATGTAATTTGAGAGTTTAGCTGAGAAATCACGCTAGAAATTAATGTAAATATTTCAGATTCAATAATTACCTTATTAGGAAGTGAGTCTACTAAAAGAGAATCAAGGAGCTCAGGTAAAATATAGCCCTCAAATTCAGGTTTAATTTTTATTGAATTTGGAAAGATTTTAGTCAATCTATTATCAATTTCTTCATTTAATGAGTCTGCAATAATTACAATATTTTCATCTCGATCTATTTTTTTATCCAAATAGTCTAACATTGTTTCTCTCAATAAATTTCTGGGAGTAACTGCCAACACTACACCCTTAATTATTTTTATAGGAATTGTAGACAAAGGAAATACTTTTGGAATTGATTCTAGAAATTCAAGATTTGATAAAGTTTCAAAATTTCTGGGAATCAATGGACCAATAACCAGATCTGAATTAATAATTTCTGTATTATTTGATATTTCAAGTATTTTATTTACGGAATTTTCTGAATCGAAAACATTTAATTTTATTGAAATATTTAATTTTTTTAAATCCTCAACTGCATATAAAACGCCAGAATAGAAGTCCAATGCAATTGTATATAAGTTCCTGTCTTCAAATAAAGATTCAACTTCTTTAATTGAATCATAATTAATAGTTGCAGATCTGAAAGGGAGAAGAACTGAAACTTTTAATTGATTCTTTTTTCTTCTTTTTTTAAAATAAATTGAATCTAATTTCGAGATGTTAAAAGAAGTTTCAATTGAATCCTTATTAACTGTTATAGTCTCTTTAACAGAATTAAAAACTGGAATTAAAATTGTTGATCTTCTTCTTAATCTAGAATTTCTAAGCTTAGGGTTAAACTCTAGAATATCATTTACACTGACATCATATTTTTGTGAAATTGAAAAAAGTGTTTCTTTTCTATTTACTTCATGAAAAATTGTGTCAGAAACAATATTTTGAGAGAATATTGTCTGAAACATCATTAGGAATACTAATAAACTGAACTTCTTCATTTACTTTTGCTTTTCGAGTTTCCATGTCTCATAGTCCTCATTGTTAACAATATAGGACCAATGTAATAAAGACTGTTGAATTCTAGGTGAAATACTTTTTGAATTTTCAATATCAAATCCTGATTTAAATATTTTATTATAAATAGAATTTCGAAATCTTCCCCTTGGACCACAAAATGCGAGCCATCTTTTAATTTGTCTTTCATCATCTTGATGACGTCTTCCGGTAAAAAACTTACAATACCACTCAAACCAACCTCTAGGATCATCTTTGTTAATCCAACCTTTAGCTTCCCATTCTTCTTGAGATTGACCAGATTTTATTTTAAAAAAATTAATGTCTTTCTCATACTTTTTAGATAAAAAGTAAATATCATCTAATTCTAAAAACCAGTCTTTAGGAAATTTTCTATAATCAACTAATTGATTAAAATAAGTTCCACCAAAAATACCTTTTTTCAGCATCTGCTTTGGCGTTAACATTGGTTTAAATGAGTATATAATATTAGTCATTACTCCCATTCAATAGTTGCAGGTGGCTTAGAACTTATGTCATAAACTACTCTATTAATCCCGGAAACTTTATTTATAATGTTATTGGAAACTTCTTTTAGAAAATTATTAGGAAACTCATACCAGTCTGCAGTCATCCCATCGGTTGATACTACTGCTCTAAGAGCAACACATCTTTCATATGTTCTTTCATCTCCCATAACTCCAACACTTTTAACCGGAAGTAATATGGACCCTGCCTGCCATATTTTATCATACAAATTCCATTTCTTAAGTCCGTCTATATAAATTTTATCAGCTTCTTGAATCAATCTTACACTCTCAGAGTCAACTTCTCCAAGAATCCTTATACCAAGACCAGGTCCAGGAAATGGATGTCTATTTAATATGTCTTCAGACATGTTAAGAGATTTTCCAATCTTTCTCACTTCATCTTTGAATAACATTTTTAAAGGCTCTACAACTTTAAGATTCATCTTCTCGGGAAGCCCACCTACATTATGATGAGATTTTATTGTCGCTGAAGGACCTTTAACTGAGATTGATTCTATAATATCTGGATAAATTGTTCCTTGAGCTAGCCATTTAGCATTTTCAATTTTTTTTGATTCCTCCTCAAAAACTTCAACAAACATATTACCAATAGTCTTTCTTTTTTTTTCTGGATCAGTAATACCTTTTAATTCATTTAAAAATAAATCAGATGAATCAACTCCCTTTACATTTAAACCCATTCCAACATATTGTCTCAAAACCTCATCATATTCATTTTTTCTTAAAAGCCCATTATTTACAAATACACAATGTAAATTCTTACCAATTGCTTTATCTAATAACACTGCAGCTACACTCGAGTCTACCCCTCCTGACAAACCAAGTATTACTTTATCATCCATTAGCTTTTTCTTTAAATCATCAACAGTTCTGTCAATGAATGATTCGGGATTCCATTCTTTTATAAACTTTAATTCATTTATAAAAAAGTTTTCAAAAATTTTAAAACCATTTTCAGTATGAAAAACTTCAGGATGAAATTGTAAAGCATATAAGTTTAATGACTCAATGCTATAAGCTGCATTTACAACCGAACCTGTGCTTGCAATAAGTTTTGAATCATTTGGGAGAGAAGTAATTGTATCTCCATGACTCATCCAAACTTGATTATCAATATTAATATTCTTAAATAATTTACAGTTGCTATCTATAAAAGAAAGTTTTGCTCTTCCATACTCCCGTGAATTAGAATTTTCAACATTTCCATTTAAACTCTTTGCAATTAATTGAGCTCCATAGCAAATAGCTAGTACAGGTTTTTTTCCTAAAATACTTTCAAGATTAATAATTGGTGAGTCTTTTTGATTGACAGAGAATGGTGATCCTGATAAAACAACTGCCTTGAATTGATCTAAGTCTTTTGGTATGTTATTGAAAGGAGAGATTTCACAGTAGATGAATAACTCTCTAATTCTTCTTGCTATCAGTTGAGTGTACTGGGAACCAAAATCAACTATTAAGACTTTATTTTGCATGGACAAAAATACAACTATAAATTAATCTTCAAGATTAATGACTAAAATTTTATCATCTGAAATAAGTACTTTATCAACTATGTAATCAATAAACTCTTGACCCTTGTATGAATAAAAATTACCAAAATTTAAATACCTCTCTTGATCAATATTATTAGGGTGAAGTGATTCGAAAATACTTTTTACATTATTAATTTGAGTTTCATAATTTCTCTTTTCAGCTTTAATTAATTTTTTTTCTAGTTCATCTAAACCCTTTAATTGTTTTCTCTCTTGAGCATTAAGTGCACCAACAAAAGATTTGTCTATGTTTATTGATATTTCTCTAAGTTCATTGAACTGATTAGTCAACTTATTTTTTAGAGAATTTAAACTTAAGTTTAATTTGGATGTACTATTTATCTTATGGTTTACAAGATCATCTAGTTTTCCAAAAAAATATTTAATGTCAATATTAGACTTACTTAATTTTTTAGATGTTTTTTCATCTATAATAAAAGCAGAAGTTCTAAGTTTCAAAATAGGAAACTGAACGTTAGAGTTTTCAAAATAAAGCTTTAACTGCATCCAATATTTTAATTCATTTGGACCTCCTAAATAACAAACATTAGGAAGGATTTTTTCTTGATACAAGGGCCTCATTAAAACATTAGGTGAAAATAACTCAGGATTAGTTTCTATTTGATTTATTAAATCAAGTGATGTATATTCATTTTCATCATCAACTCTAAATAATCTATCTTTCTTTCTAATCCTTTTTCTACCTAAACTTGTAATCTTAAAAAAATTTACATCGGAGGGGTTTACTTGTGGCTTAAATGACTTTATATCTTTTTTGATTTTTAAAATTTGAGAACTTGAATCAACTTCACATCTTGAATCTAAAATTTCATTTTTAAAATTATCAATAAAGGATTTCTTAAAAACTTTTTTGTTGGAGTCAATAATAACAAGTCCATGTTTTGCAAACAAAGAATTTATAAACTTAATAGTAGCAGCTGATAAAGTGTCTCCTTTTTTATACGCTTCATCGATTAAGATTTCTAGTTTACCCTTGAATTCAAAATCAATAATAGAATCTTTATATCCACCAACTACCTCCATAAAGTCATTTAATTCTATTTCTCCTACAGGCATATTTTTGGAGTCAATATTCCACTTAATCTTATTTTTCTTAAGATTAACATCTGAAATTTCTTCAAAATCATGATCTTCACTTGCAATCCAAAAAATAGGAACATAATTGAATCCTTTAATATTCAAGTTTAAGTAGTTAGTTATAGATATTACTTGTGCAATTTTATAAATAACCATTAATGGTCCTGAGAATATATTAAGTTGATGTCCAGTTGTAACTGTAAGTGTTTTAGAATTTGAAAGTAATTTAATATTACTAGATGTTTGCCTTGAAGTTTCTACTTTAGAGTATTGTAAAGTCAACTCCTCAATTAAAATTTTTCTTTGATAATCAGTAAACTGATCTGATTTATTTTTAGAATGACTCAAAATGTTTTTATCACTAAAAAAGGAGCTAACATATTTAGAAGCCTTATTGTCCTTCAGTATAAATTTCTCTATAAGTTCATCTCCTATTAGATTTATGTCTTTCTGGATGTTTTGACTTCTCATTACTTAATTTTTGTAAATATATCTGAATTTTTGAAAATTAATTTAACTTAGTGACAACTAACATAGATATTATGAAGAATTTAAGTATACTTTTTGTCTTTTTAACTGTAATTCCATTTTCTTATTCTCAAAACATAGAAGAAAAACTCGAGGAAGTTAAATACAGAAATATAGGACCTTTTAGAGGTGGAAGATCTGTTTCATCTGTTGGTGTAATTAATGATCCATTAACCTATTATATGGGAACTGCTGGAGGGGGATTATGGAAAACAACTAATGCAGGAAGTGAGTGGTTCAATATATCCGATGACTATTTTAAAACTTCATCTGTTGGAGCTATAGCTGTTTCAGAAAGTGATAGTAGAATAATTTATGTTGGTATGGGTGAGCATTCTCCAAGAGGAGTAACTACATCCTATGGAGATGGAGTATACAAGTCATCAGATGCTGGAAAAACTTGGGAACATATGGGTTTAGAGAAATCACAACAAATTTCAAGAATTATAATTCATCCTGATAATAATAACATAATTTATGTAGCTGCACAAGGAGCTGTTAATGGGCCAACTAAAGAAAGAGGTGTTTATAAGTCAATGGATGGTGGTAAGTCCTGGAAAAATGTTCTTTTTGTTAATGAATTAAGTGGAGCATCAGAACTGTCTATAGACTATAATAACCCAAAGGTGCTTTACGCAACAATGTGGGAACATCAAAGACTTCCTTGGAAAGTGATTTCTGGAGGTGAAGGTAGTGGAGTATACAAATCAACAGATGGTGGTGAAAATTGGTTTAAAATTGAAAATGGCTTACCTAATGAATTAGGAAAATTAGCTATCTCAGTTTCAAGAGCTAACTCAGACAAAGTATATCTTTTAGCTGAAAGTGATTCAAATAAAAGACTAGGTGGATTATTTGTGTCTAACAATGCTGGAGAAAGTTGGTCTAGAATAAGTAAGTATGCTGAATTGACATCAAGATCTTGGTACTATATAGAGGTATTTGCAGATCCCAATGATGAAAACACTGTATATGTTTTGAGTGCTAGAGCTTTTAGATCAATTGATGGAGGAAAAACATGGGAAAGAATTTATAGCGGTCACGGAGACTATCATGACTTATGGATAAATCCAGATAATTCAAAAAATATGATTATCTCTGATGATGGAGGTGGAGAAATTACTTTTGATAATGCAAGCTCATGGTCTAGTATTGATATTATGCCAACAGCACAGTTTTATAGGGTGAATGTAGACAACATGTTCCCATATAATTTATACGGGGGTCAACAAGATAATTCAACTGTTAAAATAGCTAGTATTGGGTCAGGTGGAGGAATATCTGAAAGTGATTGGTCGTCATCTGCTGGTGGTGAAAGTGCTTTTTTAGCCTTTGATCCTGATGACCCACAAATAGTAATGGGTGGAAGTTACCTTGGAAGTGTTAATATCTATGATACAAAAGCAAAGGCTAGAAAGAAAGTAATGATTGAGCCAATAAATTATATTGGAAAGGCATCTAGAGATATGAAATATAGATTTAACTGGAATGCACCTATAATTTGGTCTCAGCATGAGTCAAACACATTTTATCATGCTGCTCAGCATCTATTTAAAACAAAAGATCTTGGTAAATCTTGGGAAGTAGTGTCTCCTGATTTAACTATGGATGAAGATGAGAAACAGGGCAATGGAGGTGGACCATATACTAATGAAGCTGTAGGAGCTGAAAACTATGGAACAATAAGTTATGTTGTAGAATCTCCACACGAGCCTAATACAATTTATACTGGATCTGATGATGGTCTTGTATATTTAACAAGAGATGGAGGTAAAACATGGAAAAACATAACACCTAAGGGATTACCTGAAACAATAATTAATGCAATTGATATATCTCCTCATGATAAAGAGACAGTATATATTGCCACTACTAGATATAAATTCAATGATAAATCTCCTGGATTATATAAGTCAACAAATTATGGAGAATCATGGAAAGAAATTACCGGAAACATTCCATATGGAGCGTACACTAGAGTTGTAAGAGAGGATAGTGTTGTGAAAGGTTTATTATTAGCTGGAACTGAGTTAGGTGTTTATATTTCATTTAATGATGGCAAAAACTGGGAGAAATTTAACCTTAACATGCCTGTTTTAGCTATTACTGATTTAATGATAAAACATGACGATTTAATAGTTGCAACTCAAGGTAGATCATTTTGGATTTTAGATGACATGGGATTAATTAGACAGTTAAATAGTGAAAGTGGAACAAAACTATATAACCCAGAAAATTCAACAATTGGAAACTGGTATAGTCAATTAAATTCAAATAATTCTAATGGAACCTCCTCGTTTACTGGTGTTAACCCTGCAAATGGAGTTGTAATATATTATAATATAAGTGATGAAGATGAAAATAAAAAAGTGATAATTAAAATTTATGATGAAAAAGATAATCTGGTAAGAGAGATTAAAAGTGAAGCTGACAAAAACTTTATTACATATAATGGAGGACCTTCAAGAGAACCTGTTTTATCAAATAGTAGTGGTTTGAATAGGTTTGTTTGGAATACAAGACATAAATCATTAATTGGAGTTCCATATGCATACATAGAAGGAAGATTTAGTGGCCACAAAGCTATTCCTGGAAAGTATAAAATATCACTTGAGGTAGGAGATATATCATATACTTCAAACTTTGAAATCTTAAAAAATCCAAATTTTAATGTGTCTGATAAGGACTATACTGAACTTGATAAGTATACAAGTCATATGGAAAAGAAATTTAATGTAATGGCAGATTATATCAATAATAATATACAATTGGTAGATAAGCTGAAAAATATTCTTGGTGATATTGAAGATCAGACAATTAAAAGTAATGGTCAGATATTACTTAATAAAATGGATGGCTGGGATAAAAAGATGATGCAGAGAAAATCATTAGCCTATGATGATGTTGAAAATTTTCCTAATAAATTTCTAGCCGATTATTTATTTATACTAGATGAAATTAAGGGTGATATTCCAAATGTTAGTGAAGGTATTTTAAAATCTTTAGAGTCTCTTGATAAAAAATGGGATTCCTTAAAAGAAGAGATTGATAATATCAATGAAAATGATATACCAAGTTTTAACAATGAATTGTGGAAATCAGGAATTGGCGCATTGAATTAATTAATATTACCAGTTACTTTCTGTATTGAGAAATAAGCACGTTTCATTATAGTAGTCTTAAGTTCTTGGGGGTTTTTATACATTGTGGTTTATGAGTTACATAAAAGATAAATTTCTATTAATAGGACTACTCTTATGGATTATAGCAACATCTTCATATTTTTTATTCAATTCCATGGGGTTTGCATTATCCCCAATTTCCGAAAATGGTTTAAGTAGTTTATTGACAATTTATGTTCCAGTATTAATAGTATCAGTTTTTTTGTTACTCTATTTAACAAGAAAAAGAGAAAGAGTTGATTGGGTTGAACTTTATGCTGTTAATAAAAAATCTGCAATAAAAGAAGCTTGGTTATGTA
>OCVR010003319.1_pt1 | contig 11423 bp, 11 predicted proteins | sample 1539091 | NCBI WGS metagenome assembly OCVR01 (sample SAMEA3355530, study PRJEB22509) | marine metagenome | biome: marine; feature: coastal ocean; material: water | place: USA | collected 2010-08-07 | depth 16 m | reverse complement strand
AGTCGCCCGCCTCCCGCACCGCACGGGTTTTCAGGTTGGCAAGATCGGAACCAGCGCCCGGTTCAGAGTAACCCTGACACCAGACATCCTCAGATTTCAGGATGCGGGGCAGATAAAACGCTTTTTGCTCCGCGTTCCCAAAAGCGATCAATACCGGACCCAGCATGGTAATGCCAAAAGTCGGCAGAGGTGCACAGGCAGCAGCGAACTCCCGGGCCGCGATGTACTTCTGGGTAAGAGTCCAGCCGGTTCCCCCATATTCAACAGGCCAGTTGGGCGCCATCCAACCCCTATCGTAGAGAATACGTTGCCAACGAATCAGGTCTTCGTTACCGACGATCAGGCCGCGAGCGCACCTTTCCCGGATGTCATCCGGTAGGCCCTCGGCCAGGAAAGCCTGCAGTTCCTGCTGAAATAGCAGGTCCTTGTTGCTGAACGCCAAATTCATAAACTTGCCCTCCCCATCCCAAACCTGCTGCCGGTATGGAAAATTGTTAGCTTACTATCTATAATCATGCACATCATATGTACGCGAATCATATCCCCCTCGCTGGCATTTGAACACCATTACACGCCCACGGAGGAAGTTTGCAAATGGCTGGATTACTGGAAGGAAAAGTCGTTCTCGTCACCGGCGCCGGCCAGGGCGTAGGTCGCGATATCGCGTTACAGGCGGGACAGGCCGGCGCGAAGGTGATGGTCAATGACCTCGGCACCAGTATTACCGGCGAAGGAGTAGACACCGCCCTGGCAGAGCAGGTCGCGCAGGAAATTCGTGCAGCCGGCGGAGAGGCATCGTCCTGCGCCGCTAGCGTAACTGACCGAGTCGCAGTGCGCACCATGATCGAGCAATGCCAGGACGAACTCGGAGGACTTAATCACCTCGTCAACAATGCCGGCATACTGCGTGATCGCATGTTCCATCGCATGTCAGACGAGGAATGGGACGCGGTTATCGATGTGCACCTCAACGGAGCGCGCAATATCGCCTCCGCCGCCTGCGATATTTTCAGGCAACAAAACGGCGGCAGCATGGTGCATATGACATCTACGGCAGGCCTGTGCGGCAACCTGGGCCAGGCCAACTACTCGGCCGCTAAGCTCGGCATTGTCGGCCTGTCTCGCTCTATCTCGATTGACATGGCTCGCAGCAACGTGCGCTCCAACTGCCTCGCCCCCTTTGCTTTCAGTCGGATGACCGCCACTGTTCCCACGAAAGGCGGTGCGCAGAATCCTGATGAAGAACCGTACCTGGAGAAGATCAAGAAAATGGCTTCGGAAAAAATTCCTCCGCTCATCACCGCACTGGGATCTGACGGCGCAGCCCATATCACAGGTCAGATTTTTGCCGTGCGCGGCAATGAAATTTTTCTGATGTCACAGCCACGACCATTGCGCAGCGTTCATCGCGCGGAAGGTTGGACGCCAGAAACCGTGCTTGAACACGCGATCCCCGCCATGGAGCGCGATTTTTATGGACCTGAGACCTCTCGTGACGTATTCAACTGGGATCCAATTTAGCAACGCAGACCAGCCACAGGAGATAAACCCCGATGACAGAACGCAGAGAAACCCTCGGCACCCTTTTTCAGGACGTTGCCAGGCTTCGGGTGTTCTGTTTTAACAGCCTGCTCAAGGACCTGGATCTAACCGCCACACAGGCTTGGGTTCTATCCACGCTGATGGAAGAGGAAGGAATTATACAGGGTGACCTCGCACAAAAGCTCGGAATACGCGCGGTGACCCTCGGTGGATTAGTCGACCGCCTGGAGGGCAAGCAGTGGATCGAGCGCCGCCCCGATGATCGGGACCGCCGAGCCAAGCGGATATGGCTGACACAGGCAGGTCGAAAACTCGAGAAACGTATCAACACATCGTTACAGGATGTTCACGATATCTCTATCGGTGAGCTACCGTCAGAGGATGTAGAGCAACTGCGCACCATCGTCACACGCGTGCGCGAAAATCTACGAGACCATAAACGCCGGCTGGACGGCACCTGAGCCTCCCCGGGATCCGTCAAATTTCACTGTACGTCGCGTACGAACTAGCAAAAAAGCAGCTTGATGAATAAAGGTGAAGTAGCGACTAGTACTAGCGGGCGAAGTTACAATCACACTGTCTGTAGCCCACTACTCTGGCACACCAAGATAATGCACGCTGAGCAGCTGTTCATCGTCGCACCAGCTACGCTGCACTTGCAAGCCCGCCGTCGCTGCAAGCTCCGCAAACTTTCGAGGCTGTATTTATAGGAGTTCTCTGTATGCAATGACTCCCCTTGTTCAAAAAGTACGGCACTAGCGCCGATAGTGACTGTCTGTTTTATCTTGCTGATCAAATGCATTTCAATTCGTGAGTGCTCCACATTATAGAACGCTTGATGACTAAACCTATCAGGCTGAAAGTCAGCATCAGCCAACGTATTCACTACATTCAAAACATTCAGATTGAACGCTGCGGTCACACCCTTCGCATTGTTATAGGCGGCGTTTAGCACTCTTTCCGATTTCTGTAAATCGACACCAATCAGCACACCGCCTCCCGGCCCTATAAGAGGCCGTAGACCAGACAGGAAGACGCGATATCTTCGGCATTATTCTTAAGAATTGCCTTTTCTGTCCGGGTCGGATAATACTTCGGCAGCTGCGTGATTTTCTCAAACAGCTCCGACCCTCGGGCGTCATAAAAAAAACGCGGATTGATCTGCTTGGACGAACACCCGAGGCCCTCTAGCAAATCCGCCAGCGAGTCGACTTGCGCCGGCTGCTGATCTTTAAAGCTAACGTTATCCAACTCGAGCTGCGACTGGATTCATATTTTTACTGGCCTCCTCAGACCTTATACATCTCGCGCAAGTCGGAGACCACTAAACTGCCATCGATCGCTCGGGTAGAAAAAATTCCGGTAGGTAGGTCTTACGTGCCCACTTTGGCTGACACATGAACCACCCTTTAACACCCATTGGTTCGCCATGAACTTGCCGTTGTATTCACCAATAGCGCCCCCGCCAGCACTAAAGCCCGGATAGGGTCGATAAGCAGAGCCCGTCCACTGCCAGCAGGCATCGTATAACTGCAGAAGCGGAATATCACCCGAAGCGGGCTGCGGATTCAGGCGATCCGCGTCAAATACCAGCGGCGTGAAGGCTTGCTTGCGAGCCGCGTACTCCCATTCGAATTCAGTGGGCAACCGCGCGCCCAACCAACTGGCGTAGGCATCCGCCTCGTAGCCGCTGAGGTGGCAAGCCGGGGCATCAGGATCTCTGCGACGCAGCCCAAACAAGGTAAACTCCCAACCACCGTCATCACGGTCAAGCCAGTAGAGCGGGCGTTGCCATCGCTCTTCCTGCACTAGTGTCCATCCGTCTGCCAGCCAGTGCTGGTGATTCTTGTAACCACCGTCGTCGACAAAGGCCTGGTATTCTCCGTTTGTTACGAGGCGATTCGAAAGTGCAAACGGCTCCAGATAAACCCGAACAACGGGAGATTCATTATCGAAAGAAAAATCAACCGCATCTACAGGCAATCCCGCCTCGAAAAGCCCACCCTCGTATTGCCGCCATTGCTGTTCTACTGCAGGAAAAATGGGCGGCCTCCAGCCCGCTGACAGTTCAGCGAAAGCAGGCAACAGCGGATTCGCGAACAGGGAATACTTCAAATCAGTGTAAAATAACTCCTGATGCTGTTGTTCGTGCTGTATTCCCAGACGGCAACGTTGCAAAACAGTGTCGCGCTGCGGGTGAGAATCATCGTCGAGTAATTCAATAATCGCACGATCAACCTGCTGCCGGTAACTCAACACCTCGGCGACTGTCGGCCGCGACAACAAACCGCGCTGAGAACGAGCGTACTGGCCTCCTACCCCGTTGTAGTAGGAATTAAATAATTCTTCATACAATGGGTTACACGCTTCGTACCCCTCCAGACAGGGCTTCAACAGAAAGGTTTCGAAAAACCAGCTGGTATGCGCTAAATGCCACTTTGGAGGACTCGTGAAAGCCTCTGCCTGCAAGCCGTAGTCTTCAATCTCCAGACGCTCGCAAGCGGCAAGGGACTGCTGCCTGATGCGCAGGAAGCTGCGGGAAATATCATCACTCGCCATTCAACGTCACCGCTTCCGTCACCACACAAACCCCTCCGACCTCCACATAGTTCGGCGCCCATCTTGAAAGTAACCGCCCGCCTGAAGAGGAGCACTGATGACCCAGCAGGCGATCGAATCGCGACGACCAGTAAGCAGCCAGCACTCGCATTGCCGACCCCGTCGCCGCATCCTCTCTTACACCGTACTGCGGTGCAAAGTAACGCAACTCTATCGCCCTATCTGCCACCTCGGGCCGTGCGGCAGTGCAAATCAGCGCCCGCTGAGTGTAATTAGCCAACGTCTCGTCTGGCGGCGTGAGCGAACGCAAATCGAAACCATCGGGCCATTGCAACACCATATATTCCGAGGAGCCACCACTGTATGCAGCAGACACTGGATTCGATGGAATGGAGAGCACATCTCTTACCCAGGCCGGCACCTCACATGATTGCATGTCCAGCGCGGAGAAGCGCAGCCATGTCTCCCCCCGCGATTGCCAACTATCCACACGACTACCCTGCATGAAAAGGGTGAGCGCATCCTGTCCCAGCCTGGTCATCCAGGCATGAGAAGCAGCCATGAGCCCGTGGCCACAACATTGGATTAGCTGCCCACCGGGGCTGTAACAACGCAGCACGATTGCGGCAGGAAATTCAGACGTGTGCGGCCAGCTAACGCAAGTAGTGACATCCGACCATGAAGGAAGGGCTTGCGTTGGCTTACTGTCCAACATTACCAGGCGACAGCGGTTACCCCCAAGACCGGAAGCATCCTTTGCTGGATCAACAAAAGCCGTTATCAATTGGCAGTCGATAAACTCCTCCCAATGAGTCCGTTACGACGGTTAAAACTAGGCGGCCAATCCGGTGCGCTAAAAAACGATACTGTAACAGAAAGGTTTTACTTTGCTACCTGAGTACGAACCGAATAGCCTGCTTGTCCCGGTGAAGGTGTCAGGCGAGGCCTGCCTCAGCATTTTCTGCCAATGTATACATTGGCGTGCCGCGCGGCTCGCGACATCGCTCATGAATTTTCCGCTGAAAAATGTCCGAATGCACATTTGACATTGGTATACAGACGCTACTGATCTATTTTAAGCATCACGAAAATTCGCAGCTTTCCATTGCGCAACGTATTGTAGAAAAACCCGAGGCAGCACCAGGTGGCGTTGTTCGAAACCGATAAATCCTTATGCGGCGTCGATACAACGCAGGACTTCGGCCTGGTAGAACTTTCCGCGCTCATTCAGGAGGTCCAGCAGGTGCAATGACGTCGGTACAAACGCTAAACCGATTTCATGCTCCGGATGCCATTGAAAAATTGAGCCGCCCAGACCCATCCAGCCGTAGAAACCCTCCCGACCGCCGTTGAATGCTTTCTCCAGCATGGAGCTTTTTTCAGTGAGCGGCAAAAAACTATCTACCCCTCCCTGAGTGAAGCGGGTGGGCATAAAGTTGCCCATCTCTGCAGGGAGAGGATGGTCGTGCAGGGCGGACCAGCCCGTTCTATCGAGACAGCGATCCCCATCCAATTCTCCACCGGAGGCCATTATTGCTGCGACTTTGGCCAGGCTGCGCGCGTTGGCATGGGTATTCGCCGACGGCGTTTCACCCCGCATCATGCCTGCTTCATTAAAAATATCGATGTTCCTCATACCCTCAACGGGAGCCGGTTGGGCACCGGCACCCCTCGCCTTGCGCAACGCCCACAGCGGCCGCCACACCCGCGCGATCAACTGGAACAGATTGTGTTGCACACGACGACCAAACAGACGCGGCTTGAAGCTTTGCAATATGTGTGTTTTGGGGTCAAGCAGTCGAACCGGCGCCACCTGCTCGAGCTGCGCCTCCTCCAGGCCGATGAAGATATCCACGTCCAGCGCAGCCGACAGGTCCTCTCGCAGGTACTCCCCGATGGTGCGACCTGCAGGGTCAACCCGACGGTACAGCTCATTCGCTATCCAACCGCGGGTCATGGCGTGATACTCGCGTCGAGAGGATCCACCAGTTGCAAAGCGTTGCGCTTCTTGCTCAATGATTTCGCCCACCCGGTTTTGCTTTATATTCGGCGTCAGCAAATCTGTTGTGTTGATCGAGCGACTAAAATTTGCCAATCCAGCTTCGTGGCGCATTAAATCCGCCACCCGCACAGCCTCCTTGCCACCACCGACAAAGGCAGGCCAATACTTACTGACGGGTGCTTCATAATCAAGCAACCCCTTTCCGACAAGAGAGGCAATCGCAATCGACTCCAGGCTTTTTCCACTGCTGAAAATATTTACCAGCGAGTCGCCAGAAAATTGCGGCGTGTCGGGATGAGTCGCCCACAGATCGACGACTTTTCTGCCCCGGTGATAGACACACAACTGCGCATTTTCCTCGGCGAGGGTTCGCATATTGTGCTCGAAGAGGCTCCTTACCCGAGCAAAGGCCGGGGCCGTCTCGCCGTGCACCAAGGGTTGTTGATCGCTGCGTTTTGCCATGTTTAACCTATCCTGATGAATTCAGAAGTCGCGCTCTGCCGTTAACAACAAGCGTTTAGCCTGCTTCAGATGCGGAATGTCCAACATTTTTCCATCGAGCCCGATAGTGCCTGCTCCATCACTGTCCGCGAAAGCCTGCACTACGCGCCGTGCATGCGCTATCTCATCCTCGCTGGGAGTGAAACACTCATTTATTACGGCGACCTGAGCCGGATGTATAGCCATTTTGCCACTGAAGCCCTCTCTACGCGCGCACACCGACTCCTGCCGCAGGCCGCTTTCATCCCGAAAGTCCAGATAGACCCCGTCCACTGGTTGAAAGTTGCCCGCAGCGCCCACTGCAAGAGCGCTTGTACGACTGAGCTGGTGCACTAAAAAATGCTTGCCGCTGGCATCCGTATTGGTGGTGGCCCCAAGGTCCGTTGCCATATCCTCAGCGCCCCAGGTTATTGCTGACAGACGCTCCGATACACCGACAAAACTGCCCAGATTAATCATACCCAGAGCAGACTCGGCGAGACTCATAATCCGCGTACTGCCTTTTGCCAGGCTATTTTGCTGTTCCAGCGCGCAAAGATAGTGATCCAGGCGGCGAACATCATCACCATGGGAGGGTTTGGGCAAGAAAATCCCCGCAGGGGCTCCCGGCATAACGGCCACCAGGTCTGCCAGCGTATGGGGCGTATCCAGCGCGTTTACCCGCACCCAGAGTTCACTGCCAGACGCGCCACTTTGTGCGGCAAGATACTCACCCACCCGCGCACGGGCGTCAGCCTTGCTGCCTTCAGCAACGGAATCTTCAAGATCAAGAATCAGGGCATCGGCTCCGACACTCAAAGCCTTGCCGAGCTTCTTGTCACTGTCTCCGGGTATGAACATCCATGACCGGTTCACCATGTCTACTCCTGTCGTCTAGCAGCCACGGAACTGCGGCTTGCGCTTTTCGGTGAAGGCAGTCACGCCTTCTGCCCAGTCCTCGGTCGCAGCACACTCAGCAAAGCCGCGCGCCTCCATGGCCAACTGCGTCGCCAGACTGTTATCGTCCGCAGCGTAAATTAACTGTTTGGTATTGCCGATACCCACTGTCGGACCACTTGCCAGGCGTCCGATAATCTCTTCCGATACCGCCTCGAGCTGACCCTCCTCAGCGACACGGTTTACCAGCCCCATGGATTGCGCGGTAGACGCATCGATAAAGTCTCCCAGCAGGGCGATCTCCATAGCACGTTTCACGCCCACCAGTTTAGGAAGGTAGTAGGAACCAGAGCCGTCGGGGCACGTTCCGATTCCAATATAAGAGCAGGCAAAACGCGCGTCGTGGGAAGCAATGACAAGGTCGCAAGCCATAGCGAGTGAAAAACCGAATCCTACCGCGGCACCCTGAACCACGCCGACCACTGGCTTTTTCATCTCACGCAGCGCCAGCAACAAGGGCTGAGTGACGTGTATGCGCTTGAGGAAATGGTTGTAGCGCTCCTCCTTGGATAACTTCGCCAGTTCAGCGAAATTTTTCACATCACCCCCCGCCATGAAGTTGTCACCCGCGCCCGCTATAACAATGCAGCGAATACTGTCGTCCTGGCCAAAATCGATCATGGTATCAACCAATGCGGTGCGCATTTCCTGCGACAACGCATTACGCGCCTTGGGCCGGTTGAAAGTCACTCTGGCCACGCCTTCAGAGACCTTTACCTGCAGCTGATCAGTCAATGTTCTTCCTCCTTCTGCATTGCGCCAGAATGTTGAGGCAACGAGATACCGCGATGGGGACGAGTATCGCCCCGTCAGTAAGACTTGGGCATACCCAGCACATGCTCCCCGATAAAGTTCAGGATCATCTGCTCTGAAATAGGGGCAATCCGCATAATCATGGATTCCCGGAACAGGCGCTCCACGTTGTACTCTTTTGCCACACCCATCCCACCATGAGTAAGAACTGCGCGCTCCGCGGCCTTGAAACCCGCTTCAGCGCCGAGAAACTTAGCCGCATTCGCCTCTGCACCACAAGATTCGCCCGCATCGTACATCCGTGCTGCCTTCTGACACATCAGCCACGCGGATTCCAGCTGCATCCAGTTTTGGGCCAGAGGATGCTGGATACCCTGGTTCATGCCGATAGCACGGCCGAATACTTCACGCTCCTGAGCGTAGTCCGCTGCACGACTCAAAGCATCCATTCCCAACCCCACCGCCACGGAGCCGATAATTACGCGCTCGGCGTTCATCGCCGTGAGAATATAGCGAAACCCCTTGCCCACCTCGCCGATCAGATCGCTGTCGGGAATGAACAGGTCATCGATGAACACCATGTTGGAATCCACTGCCTTGCGTGCCATTTTCGGAATACGCTGTACTTCCATCTTGTCGCGATCGAAATCTGTGTAGAAAAGGGTAATCCCATCGGAACGCTTTTCGCAGTCCTCCCGCTTGGTGGTCCTGCAGAGCAGCAGGTACTTGGTCGCCACTTGCCCCGTGGTTGTCCACATCTTACGGCCATTGACCTTCCAACCACCTTCCACTTTCTCGGCGAAGGTCGTAATCCGGCTTGTGTCCAGACCGGCATTGGGCTCAGTGACACCAAAGGCGACTTTATCTTTACCCTGCACCAGATCGGGCACCCAGAGCTTCTTTTGCTCATCGGTGCCGAACAACAGAATAGGATGCGGCCCAAACAAATTAATCTGTATAGTCGACGCGGCGGCCATCCCGCCACCACCATTGCCGACCGTGTGCATCATCATCGCTGCTTCGGACACGCCGAGGTTCTGACCGCCAAATTCTTCCGGCATGGTAATTCCCAACCAGCCGCCCTCGGCCATGGCCTGATGAAACTCATGGGGAAAGTGACCGTCCTCGTCCCTGTCGCGCCAGTATTTATCAGGGAATTGCTGGCAGACCTTGCTAACACCTTCGCGAATAGCCAGCAGGTTTTCATCCTGGTCAAAAAATGTATTTGCACCCATGCCCAGCTCTGTCAGTGACTGATTCATGCCTCACCTCCTTTCGGTTTGCAATGCATCAGGGCTGCGCGCTCACAAATGCATACCACCACGCCGTCCTGATTGAGACCCTCATGTTTGAAATTGACGATACCCTGATTTGGACGACTGCTACTGTCGCGCCTGCTGACCACGGTCGTGCGGGTACGCACGGTATCCCCAAAAAATACCGGGGCAGGAAATGTAGTGTTTGTCATGCCCAGGTTGGCAACCGTTGTTCCCAGCGTCGTGTCTGTCACCGTCATACCAATAACCAGGCCAAGGGTGAACAGGCTGTTCACCAACGGCTTGCCAAACTCGGTCTGCGCCGCATGATGATAATCAATATGCAGAGGCTGAGGGTTCAACGTCGCATTACAAAACCACATATTGTCGGCCTCGGTGACCGTCCGTGAGAGCTCATGCTCGAACACCATGCCCTCTTTCAATTCTTCATACCACAAACCTGCCATCGCTAATCAAACCTCCACTTTTACTTCGCGCCCGGCAATCGGTATCTGTCGGGCTTGTGCACTATAAAACGGGCGAGGGCAAGACGCATGCTACTCAGGCGCCTTCCCTGCCGACGATTGTAACCGACGATACATTCTGGGAGGGAAACCCGCCCAGATTGTGCGTCAGCCCAAATACTGGATCACTGATCTGGCGCTTTCCGGCACGACCATTTAGCTGCAGGTACATTTCGTAGAGCATGCGCAAACCGGTGGCTCCTATCGGGTGACCAAAGCATTTAAGCCCGCCGTCGATTTGACAGGGCAGCGCGCCATCAGCATCGTAAAAGCCGTCCAAGATATCGTGCGATGCCCTTCCCTCCTCGGAGATAAAAAGATCCTCCATGGTGATCAATTCAGTCACAGAAAAACAGTCGTGTACCTCTATCATACTCACTTGCTTTCGCGGGTCGGTGATGCCGGCTTCCTGATAGGCTTTCCTGGCAGCAACCCGTGTAGTGTGAAAATAACTACCATCCCATTCGTTGTAGGATAATTCTCGACCATTCGATACTGACAACTGCAGCGCCTTCACTGTAATAAGATCTTTTTTACCAAGAGACCGCGCAATCTCCGGAGTCGTCACAATGGCACACGCAGAACCGTCACTGACCCCACAACAATCGTACAAACCCAACGGCTCAGCAATCATAGAGGCATTGATCACTGTGTCTATATCAATTTTACGCCGTAGATGCGCTTTCGGGTTCAGCAGCCCGTTGTCATGACTTTTAACCGAAACATGACCCATTGCCCGTTTCAGGTCACCCTTATCCATTTTGTGTTTGTTGGTATAGGCCGATGCAAGCTGCGCAAAGGACCCCGGCGCCGACACATTGGGCCAGTAGAGGTCATTGACTGTTCCGCGGGTTCGCTGAGGCAAACCGCCATAGCCGGTGTCCTTGAGCTTTTCTACGCCGATGGCAAGAGCGATATCACAGGCACCAGCGGCCACTGCGTACACTGCGCCACGAAAGGATTCGGTACCACTGGCACAATAATTCTCAACACGTGTGGCCGGTATATAAGGCAGCCGCAGCGCTGAAGCCACTGGTACCGCCGACTTACCCACGTGCTGCTCGTCCAGAGCCGTCGATAACCAGGCGGCTTCAATGTCATCTGTGCCAATGCCCGCATCAGACAGCGCTTCGGTATAGGCTTCTACCATCAGGTCCTCGGCGTTCGAATCCCAGCGCTCCCCGAAGCGAGAACAGCCCATGCCGAGGATGGCGACCTTGTCTCTGATTCCCTTGGCCATGACTTACTCTCCTGAATACACCGGCGCCGCCTTCCAGTAGTAGCGGCGGAAACCCCGTTTGTGATCGTAATCCCTTACCCGGAAAACCATGCGCATGGGCATTCCGACCT
>OCVR010003304.1_pt1 | contig 11477 bp, 24 predicted proteins | sample 1539091 | NCBI WGS metagenome assembly OCVR01 (sample SAMEA3355530, study PRJEB22509) | marine metagenome | biome: marine; feature: coastal ocean; material: water | place: USA | collected 2010-08-07 | depth 16 m | reverse complement strand
GTGAATCTGTATCAAATTCAATGTCATGTACTTTGATTTTAAATTCTTTTAACATATAAGCTTTGATTATACTATTAATATCGGTTTGATTCAGTGTTATTGATACTACTGGCTTATTCATTTTTTGTGTCCTTGATTGATATCACTTATTTTTTTTATTTTACTTACATTCTTCCACTATTATAACAAACCACTTATAGGTTAAGTTGCTTATTAGTTAAATACTCTTTAATCGCAATATGTACAGGCTTTACATTTTCTAGTTTACCTAGATGCTTGATTCGACATTTAACTGAAGGACTACGGTCCTTAATAACCTGGTAATCCATGCCTAATGTAACACTAGATATGTATCATTAAATACGGAACGCTTCAATAATTTACCAGGTAACCATTCACCAGTATCATTATACTCAATGTTCTGTAACTGATCCATATTGACTTCTTTAAATTCACTCATTTATTTTCCTTAATTTTTTCAATACATAATGAACGAGACAAGATTTGAATCTACGTATTAATTGCTCTATGTAATTCTCTACTCATTCAAACATAATATAACATACCTGATAAAAATCGTCAATAACTTTAATTATTTATTTACTTAAATTATTTTCCATCTGTTCCACCAAACAAGTTTAAAACCCCATGATAATCAACTTGTTCACTCTTGGGCATCTTGTTGATAATTGGTTCCATATAGTTGAGCACATGTGTCTCACTTTTTTCAATACCGTTTAGGATAGTGTTGATCACTTCTTTTCGCACTAGTGAATTATTATTCACCCAATGTCCCTTATACATTAGGTAATGGGTGGGTGACCAGTCTACTAATGCCATATCAGCATACAATATAGTTGTTCGTGATATGTTTCTAATATTAGTATCGTTGATCTCGTTTAGTTCGTGTACACTAGTTACCCAGACGTTGAACTTAATCTTCTCTGAGATTGGTCTATGTAACATATTGATTAAACTACTTAATTGCTCATCTAGTGTTTGTTCAGTTATTTCTTTTAGTTTGAAATCTGTTTGAAATATTGACCTAGGTTCATATGGAACTTTTTTATTTGATTTGATCTCATTGTTCACAAATTTATATATTCGATACATAAAATATAGTGCTGCTATAACTAGTAAGATGTCTTTATATGTGCTGAATTCCATTATTTGGTCTTTCGTTTTTGTTTGAAATATTGCAAGGACAGGAATCGAACCTGTAAATGTACCATACTAGCTCCCCTATCGGGTTACCAAGGAATCGAACCTTAAACTGACTATCATCAGTGCGTCAACCAATTGCGCCTACTTACATAAAAATACTCGTGGTTACGAGTCCCTGATCATAAGTAACCCCAAGCGTTGCGCTATTCTAATGGGAAGCGGTCGGGGTATTGTTAAAATTAGTGGTAACGGGGGGAATCGAACCCAATGAGTTAATTGTACTTATCATACACTCACCTAGACACTATATCTACCTACCGCTCTGGACGCCCGGTTAAGTTTCCAGAGGCTCATGCCGAACGAGCTACGTTACCTTGTATACTAATCAGGTTTGTTTACTAATTAGTGAACAATGTTAAATAATGCCGATTGAGAGAGTCGAACTCCCGACCTACTGATTACAAGTCAGTTGCTCTACCAACTGAGCTAAATCGGCGTTGTATATATAATATACTCTTCTTTTAGTGAAATATATAAATAAAATAATAAATAATGCCGATTGAGAGATTCGAACTCCCGACCTACTGATTACAAGTCAGTTGCTCTACCAACTGAGCTAAATCGGCGTTGTACACTAGAGTGTAAAAACTTGATTATGTATTTTAGTTAAATAGGTATACTACACATATTGCAGCAACTAAATAGGTATACTGCAAACTTGTTAAAAATTAATTTGATAGCTTTAATGCAGCTCGGACATAATATCCACACCAACCACCATAAAAAGTTACTTTATATTTATTGGTTTCTTCATCAAATGATCCAATCTCACCTATTTTACCAGATGTATCAATCCCACTAACAAAAATCCCTGCTTTTTCTCGTAAGTCCTTGCGTCTAATTTCAACGCACTCACCAATATTTAATTTTCGTAACATAATGTATCCTTTTCGTTGATATTAATATAACAACTAATAGAACATCTGTCAACACATAAAGGATGAAACAGGACTCGAACCCATAACCTACCCGAATCACTTAAGATTTCGTGGGGTGCTCTACCAATTGAGCTATTCATCCAAATTTATTTATCTATCACTATATAATGAATTAACTTCAAGTTGCTTTACATAATGTAACAACGATATGCTTACCTGTCAACTAGTTTAACAACAAAACTTTATGTGACTTAGATCGAAGCTTGATCTCATATAATGCTTCATCCATCTCATACTTACATACAGTAATGTCGTTTTTACTGAATCTACTCTTACGAATACAATATTCATGTGCATTGATCTCTTCTAATACTAAATCGGCATTAACTCTAACATCCACAATATTATCATCATAAAGTTTATGATATTCGCTAGGGTATTTACCACTTGAAAAAATAGCAACACGAATAGGTAATGCACAATCACCCAACAAAACTCTCAATGAACCTGTATGAAAACCAGGTGGTTTACGAGTTGGTTCAACACAGTGGTCTTCAACAAATTTAGCAAAGTCAAATTCATCTGGTCCAGGATTGCGATTCACTTGTTTACGCACTAGTTTGACACGAGTGCTTTTACCAATCATTTCAAGTTGGTTAGTTGACCACTGTTGATCTATTCGTTCTGGATTGCATGTAGCATCTGGATCACAGTTGGCAGTATCTATACCAACAGTGTTTAATGTGTTACTGATTAGTCGCATAATCGCTGAACAACCAGAGTTCACTGGTCCGGTCACTTGTATTGTTACTTTGGTTTTCATCTTGATTACTCTCTTCTATTCGTTAATCATAATATAACAACGATCAAATCAATCGTCAACTAAAAAGAACTATGAATTAACATAGTCCTTGATATTTAAATTAAGTTCGTTACTTCTTATGTATGTAATAGATTTTTATATTCTTTAATTAAAGAGTCAATTTCAATTTTTGTATCTTCATCCGGATCCAAATCTAGATATTCATCAGGGATTTGGAACTGATGTGTGTTATTATCATAAGTGATATTATATGCATCTTTAAGTATTTTCTCAATATGATCTGTTGTAAATGCGTGTTGTGTCATGTTATTTACTTTATCTCAATCAGTTGTCATTATAATTTTAAACTTTTTAAAGTTATTTAAAACCTTAGGAACGTAGTCTTTAGTTTCCGATGCGAGTTTGTTTAAGTTGTTTGTTTCTTCCTCTGTCAAGTCTGTACGACCTATCAATCCATATCTATATGCTTGTCTATAGCCACCATTGTAATGTGCTAATGCTTTACTAACATCGTTATAATATATTATTAATCTGTTAATAAACCAAGTGGTCATTTTGATATTTGTTTTGGGATTGTATTCAATACCATCTGTATAAGGTATTTTTAAGTGTTCACAAATGTCTCCAGCAGTAGGCGGCATAATCTGTCCTAGACCTCTAGCACCAACATGACTTTTAGCATTATCGGCAAACCTACTCTCTTGTGCAATTAGACCTAGAACCAACGCGGGTGACACTCTATCGTATTTACTTGTTTCATTTACGATCCACTCTGCATATTCCATTCTTACACTATAAGGAATATTATTATTAACTTTCTCTATGACCTTTTCACTATTAAGAATTTCCCAGCGACGCGTATTGTCTTGAGATATTCCTGCCTTGAGTTCGTTAATCTGTTCTTGATGTGTTGTGGATAACATATGAATTTGAGTATCAAACACATCCTTCAAATCATTATTACTTGAAACCATTTGTGTATGGTATAGATGGTTGGTTATACCCAACAGTACAACTAGTACCATTAGAACATATGTCTTGGAAATATTTTTCATTCAATCTCTCTTTTTCTTTTAAATATAACTTATGTTATTTATTTTGTCAATATATTAATTACTCTTAGTTTTAGAAAATCTATCATTTGGTTTGATAGGTATATAAACTTTTACAGCTAAGTTGGTACCATACTGTTTATGCAATCTAATATTTGTTATGTGTCGTCGAATACTCTTAATCATGTATTCACTTAACTCCATAATATCTCCTAGTCAGTCCTTCTTCATAGACTTATCGTACAAAGCATATTGGTCTGTGTTCTTATGTTTACTGAAGTGTAGTTCAAGATAACCATCTTCTATCTCACAATTTATAATTTCTAATTCATAATCTATTTCAATTATTTAATTTTTTATTTGTTTGATTCTATTGCAAGGGCAGGAGTTGAACCTACGGAAACATCCACTTTTACATCTGTTTCGCTTGTGGGAGTGTGTACCAAACACCACCTTGCATTTGGGTATGTGTGGATTTGAACCACTAGATTATCAATAGTCACCATGACTTCATCCCCAATTGTTATTATTTTCTAACATTCTAATTATAAAGCTAAGACTTACACATCAGTGGAATCGAACCACTCTTCATCCGGTAAAGGTACAACCAGCATGTAACTTGTGAGATAGGATCGTCATCCACACCCTGACTTTAAAATATTTTTATATTGAACGAGGCAGGATTCGAACCTACGTTGAGCTACTCTTTCCAGGCGGTTTGCAATTCCGCCACTCGTTCATAATTGCTATTGAATATTTTAACACTGAGTTTAATTAGAATTTATATCAGTTAAATACCTATCATGCATTAACCATATCAACATATAGTTTCATGGCAGATACACAATTATTTAACTGTATGGGACTGAGAACATTACTTAGCTTAATGGCATGAGTAAAGTAGTCAATATCATCCTGAGATCTTAATGACACATCACTAACAATCAGTCCACTATGCTTAGAAACATGCTTCATGGATAATAGATGTCGCCTTATATCCATGCCCATCAGATAAGACTTTAATTCATCATTTGTTTTCTCATCGTACTTGTCCGGACTACCAACACCAAATAACTTGATGAAACGTTCATACTCTTTAAATCTTTTAACACTCACACCGCTTGAATTAGTAACCATCTGTCGGTTCAGGGAGATTACAGAATCCACTTCATGGGTAGGTTCAGTAGTTCCTTCTACTCCAGTCTGTGGCTTTACTTGGTCAATTTGTTGTTTCATTGGTAATCCTTTGTTTAGTTGAACTTCATTCATTTATTTCTATAGTACCTTTATATTTAATCATCTCGTACTTGTATATTAGGCGTTTATAACCAGTTTCTATCAATCCGAAGCGACCATAGCCACATATAATTTCATAGCAGATTTATAATTGTTGATTGTTTTTGTAGAAACTACACCACTAAGTTTAATCTTATCAACAAATTTGTCAATATCTTCTTGGTGGTTTAATGACTCTGGATTAATATCTAGACTACTATGCTTAGAAGATCTCTTTAAGTAAATTACATAAGATCTTACTGAGTCACTTATTTTGTCATTATCACCAACGCCATGTTGTTTGATGAAACGTTTATAGTCTTCAAGTCGTTTAACACTTATATTATTTTTGTTAGTAACATTATTATTCATGATGTTGCTTTCGTTAAATTAATTATTGTCAATCAATTAGTAATCATTTAAATACATCCTGTTGATTCAGGTACTTATCCATATCTGGTTGTTTTTATATCCTTTAATGGGATAATCTAAACTAATGTATCAAACTTATAAATACTGTCCCACCTGGGTTCGAACCAGGGACATTCTGATTAACAGTCAGACGCTCTACCAACTGAGCTATGGAACATAATTCTTTTGTAATAATAGATTAAATTTTCTTATATATGTCATTTATTTTATAATAAACGAATAGAGATGTTATTTATGGGACTACTCGGACTCGAACCGAGGACAGACGCTTTATGAGAGCGTTGCTCTAACCAACTGAGCTATAGTCCCTAAGTTGGTGCAGCACAAGTGCAACACCAGTTTCTAACTTATCAAATAACTAAAAGCCACAAGGGACTTTTAATAACTAGTAGATTAATCTGGGATGGTATTTATACGATCCATAATTAATTATGTTCTACTTATTATTCTTTTTCTGTTTCTTTTGTGCTTTTTCTAGTTTTTTCTCTTTGATAGATTTCGCCGGAGCTTTTTTCTTTTCTTTGGTACTCTTTTTTTCTTTACCCATAATAATCCTTAATTGAAGTGTTTTTAGTTAATAGACCAGTTGACGATAGGATTCGATACCTATATATGATGATCTCTACTTCATCCCCGCCTGGTTGTCAACAAGATTAGTTTTACTCTGTTTTCACAAAGTCCTGCACTTTCGGTGCGTTTACTATTTCGCCACGTCAACTGATCTGTATACAAAGTAACAACTAGTGGTTTACCTGTCAACCACTTTTATGCAATTATTATTCAATAATCATAGTTTTCATATATTGCTCCTCAGTATCCAACATAAATGTTATGGATTTGGTTATTTCCAAAGAATGGTTCTGCGTTTTCTGAATCATAGTTCCATATGTGTAACACATTATAATCACGGTCATAGATAAATATCATTTAATCCTCCATAGTCGAACTACCACATTTAGGGCAGTTACATATTGCAATTTCTAGGTCATCGTTATTGAAGGATTCTACACCATTACTTTCGGTATATCTAACATCACTATGTGAAAAATGTTTGGATTTCATTATAACTTCCTTATTTGATGATTTATTTACGAGTCTTACGTCTATAATGTTCTGTTCTTGGTCGCTGGAATTCCTGAATTGACTTCAACAAACCTCGATCATATTGTTCAACATTGACAGTTCCGTCTCTATTGATATAATGGAAGTTCTTATTACAACTAGAACATTGTGTCGGATCAAGTTCTGATGGGAAGCATGTAAAGTAGTTATTATGGAATTCATCTATACATATTGGTTTATTCACTATCGTTCCCCTTTGGGCAATTCAGTATTATTTGACTTATCATTTAAATGAAGTAGACATTGTTCCCATGTATGGTCACATTCATCAGATTTAATAGAATCTAGTGTACTTACTTTAGTATTTTCTACTCTGCTATAATATGCCATTGTAAGTTCATCTGAGTTTGAATTGTTGTACAATGTGTCAGTTCCATCACATGTTTCATTTAACAATGTGGTTTTTGAGTCAAGGCATTCTGCAAATGTTGATGATATTAGTAATAATATTGCAATATATTTCATTAAGAATTCCCTTGATAAGTTATTGTTCGTATTCATGTTGTTCGTATAAGACTTCAAGTAACTTTTCATAGTCCTCAGTTTGTTCATCCCCAATGGCTACCTTAGAATGTCTGTCATGTCTCTCCAGAGTGTTTGATTTATACATGCATATCCTAAATTCATATCACTCCTCATCTTTTAATTGCTCCTTAGGATCATACTGTCCTATTACTTTTTCATATACATCTTTAATTGGTGCGGCTGCTTTATCATATGCCCAACCTTTATCAACCCACGATTGATGATAACATGAACTATCATAATACTCATGCCAACCCATCTCGTTTAATGCTTTCATTTTTTCTTTAAGATTCATATAAGATCTTCTCTTTTTTACAGTTAAGGTCTGGTTCGGTTGATAAACAACTAGCAGTGAATCGAAATGTAGTTAATAATAATAGTAGTTTCTTCATTTGTTTATTCCTCAATACATTTTGGTCGTGATGCTACTTCACCTTTATAGGTAATATAATCATTGCACTGAGTCTTATTAACGTCAGTAGTCTCTTCAGAATCAAATATACAACCCGTGAATAAAAGTGCTGCTAATAATATAAGTTTTATTAATCCCTGCATTCGTCTTTAAGATCTTCATACTCTTGTCTGAGTCGAGTACTTTCATCTTCTATTTTATATTTACCACCAATCATACGTCTAAAGTTTCTACGTTCGCACTCGTCTTCGTACATTGCTTCTAAATCTACACCATTAATCATTATAATTCCTTTTGTTACTATTAATGTAACAATGGAACAATATATTGTCAACTAGATTAATTCAAATGTGATACATTAATAAAAAAGCCAGTAAAATTAATTACTAGCTTTTTTTTATATTACTTAGTTACTAGTATATAAACTATCTATATACCATAAATATACAAATAAACAATTAATTGATGAGTTTGGTAAGAACGCCGTAGCAATAAAGAGACTAAAATATTAATATATAATGGAGAATATATGATAGAACTTAATTACATTGATTCAGATGACACCAAAGACATTGAATTAGCATATCAATTAGTTAATAACAGTGATATAAATATATTAAGTGACAAAGAAGCATTTGTAGTTGCTAAAGATAATGAAATGGTAGTTGGTGCTCTATTTGTGGGTAATGGCAGCGATCACTTTAGCTTCGACATAGTAACTCATCCAGATTATAAAAGACAAGGCATCGCTAGGTTATTATCTCAAGCAGCAATGTCAGAATATGATTATCGTAAAGACGCATATGGTAATGAATACCACTTAATGATTGATGTAGTTAATGACATGTTTGTTAATTTCTTAGTAAATGAATATGATCTAAATGTTTATTCTATAAAAGGCAGTCATACTTTACTCACTGATAAAGAAATTGATGAAGATGGTGAACTAATTATGGAGTCAGTATTTATTAATTTTCTTCATAAGTTTAAAACTAAAGATAATTCTAACTTAGTAGAAGCAATTGAGTCTGGGTATAATTTACTTCACGAGAGTGAATTAACTATAGATGATATACTCAATGATCCATTATTAGATGAACTAGGTAACCCATCAATCACTGATGGTGGACAAGTCATTGCTTATCATGGTACAAACGCTAAGTTTGATAACTTTGACAACTCATATATAGGCACTAACTTTGAAAACACTAAAGATGGATATTTCTTTAGTAGTGATATGGATTATGTCACCTGGTTAGCTAATAAGTTATCAACTGATAATGGTGGTGATGCAATTGTATATAAATGTAAATTGACACTAGGTAGGACATATACACTTAGTAACTACTTTGATACCTTTGATGAAGACACAAGAACTAAGATGTATGGCGACACTCAAGGCGAAGTCATTGACATCTTTGATAGTTACAGGAATGATATTATCAGTAAGGCTAAGTATAACAAATGTAATTCTGTTAATTTCAGATCACTAGGTGTTAACTTATATGTTGTATTTGATAGCAATCAAATTGAGATGATCGAAACAACTACTATTTAAGCTACTATGCTATCATATAATGATGTAGCTTCATCTTCGTTATGGGTACACAATAGATATTCCATTGAATTTTCCTTTTCAGCTACATAGTAAGTAACAACACCATCTAGTGTATGCTTCATTACATAATGTTTTTCATTTTCTCTAATTACTTCTTTCATCTCTAGCCTCGTATTTAATATCATTTGTTACTAGTAATATAACAATGGATAACTTTATTGTCAACTAGTTTATTTACATTTGAATGTTTTATAGTGAGTTAGTTTATTATACCATCTATCTATAAAGTCCACATTTAGGTCGATCTTAACTATTTCCATTATCCCTTTTAGCATAACCACTAGGAATGCTAGTAGGAATACTAGTAATTGTAATATTTCAACTATATATAATTTTAACTTATTCATTGTGTCTCTCTCATTTCACTAACTCAATATCATTTACATTAACATACTGATGGTGTCTAGTGTTATCATTTCAATACTCAATATTAATTAATTTCATTAGTCTTCTATTAAGTCCATTATCAATTTATCTATTTCATCTTGTTCAAGGATAGTTGAACTACATTGTAATATGTTGGATTCCTGAGTTGGTTTTTTAGTAGTGTCCTTTTTAGGTATTACTATAATTGGATCTTCAATCATTCCACTATGATACTTTAATAGTTTAACAAATTCAAAAAACGGCATCGTATAACTCCACCGCTCGTCTTGAATTACTTTATCAATCAACTCCTTTGGTATCACAGTTGAACCTGTTATGTGTTCTCCATAAATGTTATTCATTATCAACTCGAACCCAGAGATTCACAGAAACCACTTTCTATATCGTGGACTTCAACAGGTCCCCAATCTTGTGCTAAAACCTGACTAGTCCAGTTATCAAAATGTTCTCTACATACTTCAAAGGACCCCCAATATTTATCCTCCTTAACTGCATCATATATTTGTTCATCAGTTCTTAGAATACCCTCTTTTCTAAGGTAAGCATCTTTAGCTTCCTCCTCAGTCTCTTCGATAGCAACTAATAAACCATCAGCATAGTCACATAAGAACGGAGCTTCTTTCCATACATATATTTTAAGTTTCATACCTACCTATATCCTATGTCTATATCAGATACTGGTACTTCTTGTGATACCCAATCTTTACATAACTGAACTGTTGAGTTAGTGTCCATTGCAACTGCTAACTTGTTATATTTATTCCAATAGACTACACCGTCTAAACATATCTTATCACTCAATGACTGATCCGGTAAAGTGGTTTTAGTCATGTGCTTATATGCGATAGCTGATCCGAAGAACAACAAGCCTATTATGATATTTGTTTTCATTATGTTCTCTCTCTCTTTATTATAAAGAGTAAATTAAGGTAATATAATTTTTCTTTTCATTTGGATTTAGTACATATGAAACACTAAAGTCTCCCTTAGTAGCAGATGCTCCTACTTCAATTATAGTAGGTTCTTTGGTTCCATACCAATCAGACTCAGAAACTACACCACCAACAAATAAAGTTAGTCCGTCTATTTCTTTGGCTATCTGAACGTAAGTAGAATAATTGTCATCGTTGTATACATTAGTGGCAAGTGTTAAATCTACAAAATAAGAATAGTTTAACATTAACTCAAATGTATGACTGTCTCTATCAAATAAATATGTACCACTAGGATAATAGTAATCGGTCACAGTAATATCCACATTACCTATCGTGGTTCCAATGTAGAAATCATTTTCCGTTTGAGCCGAATCAAGTCGTGATATTGAATATGATGCCCAAGTTCCAACTGTTATATTATTTGTTGTGTATTCAATTGATGGTTGAACAACTGGTGCATCACCCGCAGCAAGTCCTCGCCAAACAGCCCTTGATGCTATATCCGCGTTTATGTCTACTTGTGCAAATGTATTTGCAATTAAAAGAATTGCGATACCTACTAATTTATTTATTGATGATTTCATTATATGATTCTCCTTTTATTTTAATCTTATAACCTAGTTTTTGTTCTAACTCTCGTATAGTTAATTCTTGTACTTGAGTTCTATTATTGAATTCTTGTTCAGTGAGTTCTTCATCATTCAAGTACCAGAATTTAGATCCATCAGCCCGTTCAACCGCTGGACCATCTTCCCTATGTCTTTGATCATTTAAGTACCAATATTTAGATCCAT
>OCVR010003298.1_pt1 | contig 11489 bp, 9 predicted proteins | sample 1539091 | NCBI WGS metagenome assembly OCVR01 (sample SAMEA3355530, study PRJEB22509) | marine metagenome | biome: marine; feature: coastal ocean; material: water | place: USA | collected 2010-08-07 | depth 16 m | reverse complement strand
CTCCTTCTTGTCTATCCCTCCTCGCTGAGGCCCCCTTTGTGGTGGCCCTGTCCGTGGTGGTCCCTCCCGGCGTGGGGAGGAAGCCCACCTGCAGGCTGGGTCGAGGCGAGCCCCGACCCAGCGCTGCTGAGGCTCACTGCACGAGGGCCGGGTCGGTGACGGTGACGGTCGCGCCTTCGGTGGCGTGGAACTCGGTCAGCGCCTCCTGCATCTCGGGGTAGGCCGCGGCGTTGCTGGCTGCGGGGCTCTGCCCGTTGATCACCGGGGTCAGCACCGAACTGTGCGACCCCTCGATGTAGCGAACCGCGGCGCGCTGGCCGCCAGGGACCGTGGTCGTCACGCTGACGGAAGCCAGCCCAGCCTGCTGGATGAACGGCTCCGTGCCTCCGAGGGGGTTCCCCGCGGCTTGGTTGGGGACCACCAGATCGGTGAATCCGCCGAGCGGTCCTCCACCGATGACCTCCATGGCGAACAGCGGCCCGGTGGCACCGGGCCCCACGTAGTTGATGGCGTCGGTGGTGTCGATGACGGTCTGCGCAGTCTGAAGGAACTGGTAGTACAGGGGCGATCCCGGGGGGACGCCATTGGCCGTGAGGCCGTCCTGGATCGTCGGCCCAAAGGCGATGGACGACTCCAGCAGGTAGGGGACGGCGCCGCCGCCCATGGCCAGCGTGCTGGCCGTCAGGTTGGCGTCGTCGAGCGTGATGTACGGCATGCCGACGATGGCGCCCAGGGAGTGTCCCACGAAGTGCACCTTGGTCTCATCGAAGACGTCGCCTCCGGCGTTCACCACGGACAGTCCTCCGAGGGCAGCGCGGAGGTTTGCGAAGTCCGCCACGGACTGCTGGAGGTTGTCGCGGGTCACCGCCAGGTTGGCCAGGTTGACGTAGTGAGCACCTGACGTGTCAGCGATGCCATCCGGGCCGGGAGCGCCAGTGGTGTTGTTCAGGAAGTCCATCCCGAAGGCTCGCTCGCGCGGCCCGCCGCTCTGGTCGTTGAATCCCACAAAGATGTTCGCTCCGTTGGCGAGGAGCCCCCCGTTGGTGTTGGTCGAACCATCGGGCAAGGTCGAACCAAAGGCGTCGGCGTTCACCCCGTGGAGCGGGAGGTCGATGCAGATGACCGCGAAGCCCTTGTCGGCGAAGGCGTCCGCCACGAAGAGCATGTTGAGCCGGCTTTGGAAGACCCCGTGGGCGAAGATCACGATGGGCCAGCCACCCGCAGGCGGTGCTCCAACCGCGGCTCCGGGGACCGAGAGCAGCACGGGCATGATCTCGGCATCGGTGGCGACGGGGAGCGAGTTGAAGCGCGTGACGTTGTTGTCGCGGTCGGCAGGTGCCAGGGCGAATTCGCCGGGCGCAGCGTAGCGAGTCGCCCAGGGCGTGATCAGCGGCGCCTGGTCCAACGTCACGGCGGCGAAGGTCGCGTTGGCCGCCGCGGTCAGGTAGTAGGGCGTCTGGAAGCTGCCCACGTAGATGTCGGCGTTACCGCTGGTGAGGTTCGGGCCAGTCAGGTCCGCGACCGTGCCGATCACGGGGGCGATGGGAGCGACGTTGACGACCGGCGTCGAGAACGGGCTCGGGTTCGTATCGACCCCGCAGGTTCCGAGGGCGGCGCAGGTCCCGGCGATGACCGCGGCTTCCTGGCCGTTCGCGATCGCGATGACGGAGCCAAGGCCGGCACCGACGGACTCGGTCGTGAAGGTGAACGAGCAAACGGCAAGGGCGGGGTCATTCCCTGCGTTCGCGTACGCAAGGAGCTGGGCCCCTACGAGCCCCTGGAGACTCACCAGGCTCGGGTCCGTCGTGGCCGGATCGAACGGCGTGGGCTGGGCCGCCAGCGCGTAGGTGACATCCCGCGTCACGCTCACACCGTCCGCGTCGAGGATCGCGTCGGTGAGAACCACCATGTACACGCTGTTCTCGAGGGCGCCGGTGGCCGGGTTGACCCGACTCGCGGTCAACGGGGCGAGGGGCTGAATCTGGATCGCCGCGTTCCCGAACTCGGGGAGCACGGCGACCGTGAAGTCGGCCCCAGTCAGCTCATTGGTCACACCCGTGACCGGACCGCCGATGGGCGCGGTGACCGGATCGACAAAGGTCGACACCTCGAACAACCGGACGCTTCCTCCGGGCACGAGGGACGTGCCGCTGATGGCGCGGGAGAAGTTCATCAGGATGGGCGCCACCGTCGAAGCGCCGTCCACCGAGCTGAGGCTGAGGAGGGGCTCGGGGACAGGAAGCGGGTTCCCGTTCTCATCCAAGGCAGGCGCAATGTTGATCGTTCCGTCGACGGAGCCGCTGAAGAGCAGGTCGTTCGGAATCGGGATGGCGCCGCCAGACGGGTTGTAGGTGGCGACGGTCTGCGATCGAGGATCGTCCACGTCCACACACCCGGTGATGAGCGTCGTGAGTCCAAGGAGCAGAACCGTGGATCGCCGCAGCTTCGAGGAGGCGCTTCGGATCGGGTGTGTCATGTTCGAGAGGTGGAGATGGGGGGGGCGCTGCCGTGGGCGGCCGGGTCGGATCCGTGGGCTCGGGAGGCCCGAGCGAGGGGCCCAGAGTCTAGCAAGAGGTGACCCCTCCTCGCGATGCGTGGGAGGGACTTGGCACTTGGGGCAACCTGGGGGGTGGCGTGGCGCTGGCGGACGTTATTCTCGGTCCACATGCACGCTGTTAGCACCCAAATCGTTCTGGCCGGCGCCCTCAGCGCCTTGATCTCGGCCTGCGCGGGTTGTGGGCCCGAGCCCGCGACCACCTCCGGAGGTGGAGCCGGGGGCAGCCAGGCGGAGGGCACCGCGCCCCCGCAGGTCCGGACACCGGTCTTCGGCTATGAGGTGGTCGAGCGCTACCCCCACGATCGGCGGGCCTACACCCAGGGCCTGCTCATCGTGGATGGGAAGATGTACGAGAGCACGGGGCGGAACGGGGAGTCCTCCGTGCGACTCGTGGACGTCGAGACCGGGGAGGTGCTCAAGCGCCGTGCGATCGACGCGAGCCTGTTCGGGGAGGGCCTCGCGTCGGTCGGCGGGCTGCTCTACCAGCTGACGTGGAAGAGCGGCCGCGCCCTGCTCTTCGACCGGGCCTCGCTCCGCCGGATGAGCTACGAATACAACTACCCCGGCGAGGGGTGGGGCCTCACGACCTCGTCCGAGGGGCAGCTGGTCATGAGCGACGGGACCGCGACCCTCCGCTTCCTCGACCCCAAGGGCATGACCGAGCAGCGACGGATCACGGTCACCGACCTCGGCCGGCCCGTACGGAACCTGAACGAGCTGGAGTGGATCGACGGAGAGGTCTGGGCCAACGTCTGGAAGCGGAATCGCGTCGCGCGTATCGACCCCGTGACCGGCCAGGTCACGGCATGGATCGACCTCCGGGGCCTCCTCGGTTCGACCCGCGTCGGTTCGCCCCTGGAGGATGTCCTCAACGGGATCGCACACGATCCCGAGACCGGCGCGATCTACGTGACGGGGAAGCGCTGGCCGTACCTGTTCAAGATCAAGCTCACCGAGAAGTAGCGACCCTGGGCGGTCACTTCCGCGGGGTCCCTCCACGGCGCTCACTCCATGGCGCTCACTCCAGCGCAGTCGCAGCCCTGAGCGGAGACGTCGCCCTGGGGCGAGGGCACGGGTGTGCGCGGCCCTGGAGCGTGGGAGGTTCAACTGAAGAGGCCCCAGAGCGGAGCGCCCAGCTAGGTGATCCGTGGGGCTGGGAGGGCGCCAACCAGCAGGCGGGCTGGCGGATCCGAGCTTCCCCCAGCAGAGGCCCACGTTGAACCTATTGGGGGGCCTACGTAGAACCTACTCGGGGCGTACGCGGGGCGAACCTCCAGACCGGCGACGCGCCAAGCGCGAGGGAGCAGCGGGATCCGCCCGGCTTGAATTGCGGCGAGCAACCGCCCACGAGTTGGGTCCAACCGGCGCCCTCCCGCGAAACCCTTAGAGTCAAAGACCCATGAGCTTCCTCCGCAGCCAAATGAACGCTCCCTCTCGCGCCGCCGCTCTGAACTCTTCTCCCAAGGCCGGGTCCATGCGGACTGGCCTGGGGGTTGCGGGGGCGGTCCTCGGGCTGGCGCTCGCAGGCTCCGCGCACCTTGAGCGGCAGTCAGACGTGGCCCAAGGCGTCTCCCAGGCGTTCGAGACGGTCAGCGAGCGGATCGCGCCCTCGGTCGTGCGTATCGAGTCCGGCCAACGGACGCAGGGCGGCGTGCGGCCCCTCGGCGAGGGTTCAGGCTTCGTCCTCGACGAGAGCGGACTCATCGTCACCAACGCCCACGTGGTGAACGGCGCGGACGCGATCCGCATCCAGCTCTTCGACGGCCGTGCTGTGGACGCCGAGCTGGTGGGGAAGGACACCGAGAGCGACCTCGCGCTGCTGCGCGTGGAGGCTGAAGGGCTCGTCGCCGCCCCACTGCGCTCGGAGGAGCCGGCGCGCGTGGGGGAGTGGGTCATCGCCGTGGGCAACCCGCTGGGGCTGGGTCACAGCGTGAGCGCCGGCATCGTCAGCGGCAGAGGCCGCACGGCGAACATCACCACCTACGAGGACTTCATCCAGACCGACGCGGCGATCAACCCGGGCAACAGCGGCGGTCCGCTGGTGGACTTGCAGGGGCGGATCGTCGGGGTCAACACTGCCGTGGCTGACATCCGCACGGGCGGCCAGGGCATTGGCTTTGCTATCCCCGCGGACATGGTCGCCCAGGTCACCGATCAGCTCGCTCGTTGGGGCGAGGTGCGTCGTGGATACGTGGGCGTCAACCTTCGCGAGGTCCGCGACTTTGAGTTGGCCCGTCTGGACTACTCCGGCGCGAGTCGGGTCGCGGTGCGGAGCGTGGTCAAGGGCGGGCCTGCCGAGCAGGCGGGGCTCGAGCCTGGAGACGTTGTGGTCCGCGTCAACAACCGCCCCGTCACCACGGTGCAGAGCTTGATGGCGGTCGTCGCCAGCTTCGCGCCGGGGACCGAGGTCGAGCTTGAGGTCCGCAGGGACCAGCTGGCGAGGAAGGTCTCCGTGAGGCTGGGCGAGCGCCCGCAGCCTGAGTGAGCGCCGGGGCCTTGCGCCTCAGGCCACGTCGGTGTCGGGCTGGAGTGTGGGGGCCGCCTCTCCTCGGGCGTCTGCCTCCGCCCGCGCGACGGCGAGGCGGACATCGAGCGCCGTGTCTGGGGTGACGGAGATCGAGCTGATCCCGCAGCGGACGAGGAACTCGGGGATCTCGTCCGGATGGTCGCTCGGCGCCTGGCCGCAGATCCCGATCTCCAGGCCGCGCCGGCGGTAGGCGGCGATGGCGTCTGCGATCATGCGCTGGACCGCGGGGGAGCGGGCATCCACGGCATGGCGGTAGCCCTCGAGGTCGTCACGGCTGACGGCGTAGACGGTCTGGACCAGGTCGTTCGATCCGATCGAGCCGCCGGTGAGGTCCATGGCGTCGATGAAGCGATCGGCCTCGATGACGTTGCTGGGGAGCTCGATCATCAGGAACAGGCGCACGTCGGCCTCGGGCCCCAGCCCGCGGTCTGCGAGCAGCTCGCTGACCTCGGCGCCCTCCTCTGGTGAGCGGCAGAAGGGGACCATCAGCTCCAGGTTGTCGAGCCCGAGCCGGCGCTTTACGAGGCGGAGGGCGTCGCACTCCATCTCGAACGCGGGGGTGAAGTCGGGGTCCACGTAGCGGCTCGCGCCGCGCCACGCGATCATCGGGTTCTCCTCGACGGGCTCGAAGAGCCGGCCGCCGAGGAGCTCTCGGTACTCGTTGGACTTCAGGTCTGAGAGGCGCACGAGGACCGGGCGGGGGTGGAACGCCGCGCAGATGAGGCCGACGCCCTCCATCACGCGATCCACGAAGAACTGGCGCTTGTCGGCGTAGCCGGCCGTGCGACGGTCGATGGCCCCGAGGATGCCCCGCAGCTCCTCCTCGCCCTCGGCCTCGAGGCGCTCGTGAAAGCGGGTCAGGACAGGGGCGACCTTGCCGGTCTCCAGGAAGTCCTGGAGCTCCTGCCGGTAGAGCAGGGCGAGCGGATGGACGCCCACCTCGCTGGTCAGGATGAACTCCAGGCGCGCGAGTCCGACCCCGTCCACGGGGAGGCGGCTGTCGGTGAGCGCCTTGGAGGGGAAGCCGACGTTGAGCTTGATCTTGGTCTCGAGCTCGATGGAGGTGTCCACCTCGGTCCGCTCGATCTCGAAGGGGTGGATGCCGTCGAAGACCAGGGCGATGTCGCCCTCGGCGCAGGTGCCGGTCACCTGTTGGAGGGGGGCGAGGCGCTTGGTGGCGTCCTCGCAGCCGACGATAGCGGGGATCCCAAACTCGCGCGCGATGATCGCGGCGTGGGAGGTCCGTCCGCCCTTCTCTGTGATGATGATGGAGGCGTCCTTCATGAGGGGCTCCCAGTCCGGGGTGGTCATCTCGGTCACCAAGACGTCCCCCGAGTCGAAGACGCGCTCCTCCACGGGGATGTCCTCGAGCCGCTCTCCGGCGGCGATCCGCTCCCGGAGCGCCCGCTTGCGCAGGATGACCTCTTCGTAGTTCTTGTAGAGCCGCACGCGGCCGCTGCCAATGCGTGTCCCCACGGCCTGGCCCTCCGCGAGGACCTTCCCATCCACGGCGAGCTGGGCGGCGAGCCCGGAGGGCATCGCGTACCGGATGATCTCGGTGGGGCGGGCCTTGGAGTGGACCGTCTCCGGGCGAGCCTGGACGATGAAGAGGTCCTGGCTCCGCCCGTCCTTCGCCCACTCGATATCCATGGGCTGGCCGTAGTGCTCCTCGATGGCGAGGGCCATGCGGCCGAGTTCGCTGATCTCCTCCCGTGAGAGGGACCACTGCCGGCGCCGCGCGCTGGAGGTGTCGTTGCTCTCTGTACGGGTGCCTCCCTGGGTGGAGTAGACCATCGCCTGGTCCTTGGCGCCGAGGTGCCGATGGACGATGGCGGAGAACCCGCGACGCAGGCCTTCCTTCCAGATCGTGAACTGGTCCGGGGAGACGGAGCCCTGGACCACGAGCTCGCCGAGCCCGTAGCTCGAGCTGACGTGGATGACGCCGGGGTGTCCGGAGTCGGGGTCCAGGGTGAACATCACGCCGGAGGTCGCGAGGTCGCTGCGGACCATCTTCATGACCACGACCGCGAGCGACGCAGCCAGCGGGTCCATGTCTTTCGCGAGCTGATACGAGACCGCGCGCTCGGTGAAGAGGCTGGCGCAGCACTCCTTCCAGCGCAGCAAGACCTCCTCCAAGCCGTGGACGTTGAGGTAGCTCTCGCACTGACCGGCGAAGCTCGCGTCGGCCGAGTCCTCGACGGTCGCTGAGGAACGAACCGCGACGTCCACCTCCGCGCCATACTCGTCGCAGAGCTCGCGGTATGCCGCTCCGAGGGACTCCGTCACATCTGCGGGCACGGGGGACTCCACTACCAGCTGGCGTGCCAGGGCGGTCCGCCCGTACATCTCCAGTTGATCGCCGGCGTTGGCGCCTTCAAAGCACACCCGGAGGGCGTCGTCCAGGCTGCTGCACCGAACGGCGCTCGCTCGAACCTTCGCCAGCCCCACGGGCTCCTCGACCTCGAGCCAGGTATCTCGGTCCACGGGCGCCTCGAGGAATCGGCGGTAGGCTGCGGCGGTGGTGGAGAACCCGTTGGGGACCCGGACGCCCCTGGGGACGAGCTCGCGGTAGAGCTCACCCAGGGAGGCTCCCTTGCCACCGACGAGCTCGGCGTCGTCTCGACCGACCTCGGAGAACCAGAGAAGGAGGGATTGATCGCGTTGAGTCATGGGTAGCTGGCGGGTGGGGAGCGGACCGGTCCGTGGCTCTCTTCGAGATTGATAGCCGCTGCCATGAATGGGGGTAAACCCTAAGTCGTCCGTCTGGGAGCTACCGCTGAGGTGGAAAGTTCCCCAGGGAGGCGACCTGGCGCGCCTCGAGGTTTTCATACATCCCTCTCGTCCGCCCGGGGCCCGCCGGGCGAAGAGCATCGGGTACAAGAGTGCAGAGGGCCGCTTCCTGGCCCCAGCTCAGCAACCGCTCATCTCATGATCACAAAACTGGTTCAGGGAACCCTTCTCGTGGCCGTCGCCGGGATCGCGTCCAGCGCGCTCTTCGCCGCCCACCAGGAAGGCCCCACCTCAACGCCCGTCGCCCAAGTGGGTGACGACGGCCCCGCCGTCCAGGGCGACACAAAGAAGAAGGAGGCCAAGGAGGGCAAGATCACCGTCTGGACCCTCTACGCCTCCGGCAAGGGCTGAAGCGCGGGCAAGAAGGCCCGTGCGGCCTTCCTCAGCGTCGTCGACGAGGACGACGACATCGAACGCATCTTCTGGAGCGGGACTCGCGCCAGCTTCACCCTCAAGAAGGGGGCCAAGGTGGACGAAAAAGCCCTCAAGGCCGCCGTCGAGAAGCAGCGCCTCAAGTGGGTCTCACTCACCAGCCGCGAGTCCGAGCGGGCGAAGGCGGCCTACGTCGCCAAGACGCCCGGCCTGACGTGAAGCGACACCGCCGGGAGGGTCCGTGAGACCCTCATGAAGTCCCTCGGGGACAACGTCGCCGATGTGTACGCCGGTCCGGAGATCATCATCCAGATGAAGAAGGACGAGAAGCTCGACGAGGCCAAGCTGAAGGCTGCTCTCGCCAAGCACAAGGTGAAGATGAAGAGCATCAAGAAGGACAAGACCTACATCCTCTGAGCGCTCGCGCGGACGCGCCCTCCCCGGGCGCCCGTCGCGCCTCGTCACGCAGGCACCCTGGTGGATCGCTCCACCAGGGTGCCTCGCATTTCAGCGATCACCCGCCGTCGGGGACTCCCTGGGCACCGTTCCTGGGCTGGGCTCCGTCCCGTAGAGTCGTGGGTCACCATGAGCTCCTTCGACCCGACCCCCGACGATCGCTTTTCCTTTGGCCTCTGGACCGTGGGCAACCCCGGCCGCGACCCCTTCGGTCACGCCGTCCGCCCTGTCCTCGATCCCTGCGACATCGTCGCCAAGCTGGGAGAGATCGGCGCCTGGGGCGTCAACCTCCACGATGAGGACCTCGTCCCGTTCGGGAGCTCGGCCGCGGAGCGTGACCGCATCGTCGGGGACTTCAAGAAGGCCATGGCGGACTCGGGCGTGGTCTGCCCCATGGCCACGACCAACCTGTTCAGCCAGCCGATCTTCAAGGACGGCGCGTTCACCTCGAACGACCCGGCGGTGCGGGCCTTCGCCATCCGCAAGACCATGGACGCCATCGACCTCGGCGTTGAGCTCGGGGCCAGCACCTATGTGTTCTGGGGCGGGCGCGAGGGCGCCGAGTCCGACGCCTGCCGTGACCCGCGGACCGCGCTGTCGAACTTCCGCGACGCCATCGACTTCCTCTGCGGGTACGTGAAGGACCAGGGGTACGACCTGCGTTTCGCCCTCGAGGCCAAGCCGAACGAGCCGCGCGGCGACATCTACCTCTCCACCACGGGGCACATGCTCCACTTCATCTCGACCCTCGACAACAGCGAGATGGTCGGCGTCAACCCGGAGGTGGCGCACGAGACCATGGCGGGGCTGTCCTTCGTGCACGGCGTCGGGCAGGCCATGGAGTGCGGCAAGCTCTTTCACATCGACCTCAACGGACAGCGGATTGGGCGCTACGACCAGGACCTCCGCTTCGGTTCCGAGGACCTGAAGCAGGCGTTCCTCTTGGTCCGCCTGCTTGAGGGGACCGGCGGCGGCGATCGCTACGAGGGGCCGCGCCACTTCGACGCTCACGCCTATCGAACCGAAGACCACGATGGAGTCTGGGAATTCGCCAGGGGGTGCATGCGCACCTACAAGCTCCTCGCTGCTCGCGCCGAGGCGTTCGACGCCGACCCCGACGTTCAGGAGATCCTCGCCGGAACCGTCGCGGCGAACCTCGTGGACGTGGGCGCCGGCTACAGCGCGGAGCGCGGCGACGCGCTCCGAGGCCTGGAGGTCGACGCCGAGGGTATCGGCGCGAAGGGTCTTCGGTACGAGCGGCTCGACCAGCTCATGGTGGAGCACATGATGGGAGCCCGCGGATGAGCGGTGACGGGGACCTGTTCCTTGGCGTTGACGTCGGCACACAGAGCACCAAGGCGGTGCTCGTGGACGTGGACTCCGGTGGCGTCCTGGCCCGTGCCTCCCGTTCCTATGACCTCATCCCGGGGCTCCCCGTGGGCCACGCGGAGCAACACCCGGACACCTGGACGGAGGCGGTCATCGCCACGATCCGTGAGGTGTCGCTGGGGCTCGGCCGGCGCGTATGCGGGGTCGGCGTCTCGGGACAGCAGCACGGAGCCGTCCTGCTGGGAGACGGGGACGAGGCCCTGCGACCCGCCAAGCTCTGGTGCGATACCTCGGCGGCCGAGGAGGCCGCTGCGCTCTCGGTGGAGCTCGGCCGAACGGTCCCCGCTGGCTTCACCGCACCGAAGCTGCGCTGGTCCGCCGAGCGGGAGCCGGAACTCTGGGCGCGGGTGCGGCGAGTGCTGCTGCCCCACGACTACATCAACCTCTTCCTCACCGGTGAGTTCTTCACCGAGGTAGGGGACGCCTCGGGTACGGGCTATCTCGATCCCGCCCGCGGCGCGTACGACGCGGAGGCGGTGGATAAGACCGCCCCGGGGCTCGGCGACTTCCTTCCTCCTCTCCGCCCCTGCGTGGCCCCGGCTGGGACGCTCACCGCAGCTGCCGCGTCAGCCCTTGGGCTCGAGGCCGGCATCCCGGTCTCGGCGGGAGGCGGCGACAACATGATGAGCGCCATCGGCGCTGGGGCCACGCGCCCCGGCGTCTCCGTCTGCAGCCTCGGGACCTCCGCGACCGTCTTCGCGTTCTCGGCGCGGCCTGCCGTGGACCCTGGCGGTGACATCGCGAGCTTCCGTGCCTCCAGCGCTGACGAGCAAGGCGGGGCTGGACACCTGCCGCTGCTCTGCGTGATGAATTGCACCCAGCCCCTCGAGGACCTGAAGGTCTTGACCGGCAAGGGGCACGACGAGCTCACTGAACTCGCGCGGACCGCGTCGATGGGTGACGAGCTGCTCGTGCCCTTCTTCATGGGGGAGCGTGTCCCCAACCTCCCCGACGCGACCGCCTCGCTCACAGGCCTGCGCCCCGGGTCACTCTCGCCAGGGGTGCTGTACCGCGCGGCCCTCGAGGGCGTGGCCCTGAACCTTGCCTCGGGCGTCGAGCGCATGCGAGGCATGGGGATCGAGCCGGAGGAGGTTCGACTGGTGGGCGGCGCCGCCCGGAACAGCCTCTGGCAGGAGATTCTCGCCACGGCCTTCGGCGTACCCGTACGCGTGCTCGTCGAGACGGAGACCGCCGCCGTGGGCGCGGCGCTACAGGTCGCTGCGGCGGTGCGGAGGGAGCCGGTGGACCACCTTGCCCAGGCCTTCGTCGCCTATGGCGGAGCCGCGGTTCCGCCCTCGGTTGACCAGGGGACGGTGGAGCGTCTCGCGAGGCTCGGCGGCCGGCTGGCCGAGGCTATCGCTGCCCAGCGGTGATCCTGAGGGCCCCAGCGGTGATTCT
>OCVR010003288.1_pt1 | contig 11503 bp, 9 predicted proteins | sample 1539091 | NCBI WGS metagenome assembly OCVR01 (sample SAMEA3355530, study PRJEB22509) | marine metagenome | biome: marine; feature: coastal ocean; material: water | place: USA | collected 2010-08-07 | depth 16 m | reverse complement strand
ACGCACATAGCGCGGCGTCTGATAGGCGGTGACCTTGCCGAAGTTCGGGTTTACCTGACCGGGGCCCGGATAGGCGCCGATGTCGATTTCACCGAATTCGTTGAAGTCGAGTTCAGCCTGCTGGTTGAAGATGTTGAACACATCCGCGCGCAGCGTGACGCCGTCGCCCGGAATGCCCCAACGATCACGAAGGGTATAGGCGAAGGTCAAATCCACGACCTTGAGCCAATCGCTCTTGAACACGGAGCCCCGAGGCGTGGCCTCTGACGTTCCGTCGCCGTCCAAGTCGCAGTACCACGACGCGGCGCCGTAGAAGGCGGCGAACAGGTCGTCGTCGGTGTTCGGGTCGGTTTCCGGGTGAACCCCCTGACAGCCAAACTGACGCGGCGACTCGATCAGGATGTTGGCGCCGATATTGAAGTTCGGCGTCACCTGCCAGTTGCCATACGCCTTGAAGGCATGTTCGCGGTGGTTCGGCAGCTTGCCAAACGCGCCGTCCGCCAGGCCAGGCACGTCGTAGTCTTGAGTAAGACCAGGGTCAGCCTGTCCGTTGTCGGACTTCAGAGCGCCTTCATAATTGCCTTCCAGATCAGACCAGACGTAGCTGACCCGGCCGCCCCACACGCCATCGAAAGCGCGTTCCAGCGAGAACTCGACGGCCTTGTATTCCCGGACAGGTTTCGGGAAACGCAGGTCATCCGCCGCCAGATCGACGACACGATCCTGAGTGATCAAGCCGCCCGAAGCTGCGGCCAAGTCGGAGCCCGCCAGGGTGACAGTGACGTCTTCGCCGGGGTTGGCCAGAACGTACTGGTGGAAGCCCGACCAGACGCCGGCGCAGCTCGCCGCCGAGAGACCGCCGCCAGCTTGTTCGCAGTACTGCTGCAGAGCCGAGTCGATGGCGATGTCGTCAATGGCACGACCCAGATCGCGGTAAGTCGCAGTCACGCCGGCCGTATAACCGCCGAACCGTTGCGAATAGCCGATGATGAACTCATCAACGTACATCGGATCAAGGTTCGAAGCGACCTGAGTTGCGATCGGCTTGGTCGTGCCGTCAGCGAGGGTGACTTCCGAGAACAGGCTGCCCAAGATGGGTTGTTCATTGTCGTCACGAATGCCGTCTTGGTTGGCGTCGATGGCGAGATTACCGTTCAACACATTCAGATTGTACGTATCGCGGAAGTACAGCTCCCGACCGGCCAAGCGCTGGTTCGTGTTGACGGCGACGGGCAGATAGTAGCGCCCGTAGAAGCCGAACAGCTTAGCCTGACGATCGCCGAAAACGTCGAATGTGGCGCCGAGCCGCGGAGCGATCTGATTTTTGATGTCGACGAAGGTTTCGCCGTTGATATTGGCGTTCTCGAAGCTTTCGCCGCGGACGCCGAGATTCAGAGTAAGCCGGTCGGTGACTTCCCAGCTGTCCTGCACGTACCAGGCGTTTTGCGTCGAAGTCCACGAGCCAGAATTATCGTAGACTTCAACCCGCACGCGGCGCGGCGAACCGATGAGATCAGGCCGTCCAGCGGGAGCGTTCGCAGCGGTGAAGGGCGTCTGGTAGCGGTAAGCCACGCCGCCGGTCCGCTCGCCAGAGCAGACAAGGGCGTCTTCGTTCGTCGCGGTGTTGATCGGCGAGGACCGGCAGATGTTGAAGCCCGAGCCCGAGCGAGACAGCGTTTGGCTGGCTTCCAGATCTTCATTGTCGATACCAGCCCGGAAGTGGTGCTGACCAAACAGCGACACATAGGCATCGACGTCGAAGCGCAGCATTTCGCGCCGGTCGTCATTGGTGCCCGGCGAGCCGATCAACCAATTGCCACGCTGGGCCGTCAGCGTGTTCTCAACGTCCAGAATACCATCGCCGTTGTAGTCGAAGCCGGTAATATCGATGATCACCGGGTTGCCGTCTTCAGGCGAAGAACTGACGGTACGGTTTTCCGTCACGCCGTAAGACAGCGAAGTGGTCAGCCAGTCGGTCCAAACACCAGTGTAGCGGAAGACGTAATTATCGCCGCCGCTCTCGAAGTTGTAAACGCCATCCGACCTCGAACCCGCGTTGTTTGCGAAGAAGGTCGTCTGTTCGGTTTCCTGCTCAACGTGGTCGGTGAAATAGGTGCCTTCCAGGCGGTGACCATCCGCTATGATGAAGTCGACCTTTCCGCCGTAAACCGGCGTGTCGTCCTTCGTCCGGAAACCAAGGCCGCTGGTGTTCTGGTCGTACGCTTCGCGGTTGCGCACATTGTACAGACCATAGGCAAAGAGACGGTCGCTGATGATGGGACCGCCCGCCTCAAGGATAACATCCCAAGACTCGCGATAATCGTTTTCGTTCAGCGCGAGATATGTATTGGGCTGATACTCGCGCAGGCTTTCCGGTTCCCAGTACGACGTCAACCCGAACTTCCATTCGTTGCCGCCAGATTTGGTCGTAGCATTGATGACCCCGCCGGTGCCCCGGCCGAATTCCGCAGAATAACCACCCGTCTTGACGTCGAACGTTTCGTAGAACTCGAAGGGCACACTGGCGCCGCCCAAGAAGCTCACGAAGTCCGTGGTGTTCAGGCCGTTGACGAAGAAAGTGTTCTCCCCCGCCGAAGAGCCGGAAATCGCCGGGATGCCGCCAAATGCGGCATCACCGGCCGTCACGCCGGGCGCGAGAAGCGCCAATGCCGTTCCGGACCGAGCGATCGGCGTATTGGCCGTCAGTTGTTCGACGTTGACGCTCAGACCCGTCGTCGTGGCGTCAAATTCGGACACAGCTCGGCGCGTACCTACGACGACGATGTCACCGACCGTCGTGGCGTTTTCTCGACCAATGGTGAAGGTGAAGGACGACGTGCCGCCGACCGAAACGTCCACATTGTCAGAAAACGCATTATAGCCCGGGGCCGAGATGGCGATCGTATAATTGCCTTGCGGCAGCGCGACCGCGCGAAAAGCGCCAGAGGCGTCCGTGGTAAACGTGCGGCTGAAGCCCTGATCCGTCGATGTCACCGTGACGGTCGCGCCCGCGACAGCGGCGCCAGAGGTATCCCTAACATTGGCCGCGATGGCGCCCTGCGTGGCGGAAGCCTGCGCAAGAGCGTTCGTGGGCGCAACCAAAACGGTGGCGGCCGGGACGATGGCGGCCGCGAACATCGCCACGCCTCCAATCATCGTGCCCGTCAGCAGACGCTCTCGAATTGTTTGGGTTTTCAAATCAAGTCCTCCAAAACGCAACTCGCGGCGACGGCTCACGAGTTGCTCGATATGCCGCGCCCCCATGCGCGCGGATCGAAGGAGACCTTAGTCAGTGAACCCATCGAAGCTACGACTATTACGCCTCCGTAACCTATTAGTCGTGAGATTGTCTCAATAAGGCCACACCATGACCGTGAGCGCCACTAAGAAGCCATTTTGCACCTCGTAGCGTTCTTTGGGCATGGATTATCCTCTCATCCCAAAATTGCAGAACAATAATGGCTTCCAAATGAGCTAAGTGCAAAACTCCACGACGTTGAGATGGCACCTCTGGGTGTACGCTACCGCTCCACCGCCACCCTCGACGCATAAGGCGCCGGCTCGGGCGTGCACGACGCTGTGACGAGTTGCGCCGCCATGAGACACAGCAGCGCCGCCGCGATAGGCTGGAGCCGATTTGAGACAGCGAAGGCGATCGAACGAGCCATGATGGGGCGCTCCGGCGAAGGTTACCGAGGAGTTAAGGCAAGGGTCGCGCCAGAGGACGGGGGCGTCGGCGTGATTCCCTTCGTTCGGGATTTTGATTTCGCCCACGGGCGGCGCGATCAGGTCTCGCCGCTGATTCAGCGAGTGATCGCCCACAATCCGGGTCCCTTCACCTTCACGGGGACGGGGACCTATATTGTCGGTCGGGCCGAGCCGGGGGCGCAGGTGGCGGTGATCGACCCCGGCCCTTTGGACGAGCCGCATCTCGCCGCCCTGCTGACGGCGGTGGCGGGACGTGTAGTGAGCCACGTCCTCGTCACCCACACCCACCGCGACCACGCCCCCCTCGCCCGCCCCTTCGCCGATCGTACGGGGGCGACGATTCTCGCGGCGCGGCCCCCGCTGCGAGAAACCCACGCCTCGGGCGCGCTGGATGAGGATGAGGATGCGGACTTCGCCCCCGACAGGGTGCTGACGGGCGGCGAACGGATCGAGGGCGACGGCTGGACGCTGGAGGCCCTGTTCACGCCCGGCCACGCCTCGAACCATATGGCGTTCGCTCTACGGGAGGAGAACGCCCTGTTCAGCGGCGACCACGTCATGGGCTGGTCCACCACGGTGGTGGCGCCGCCGGATGGAAACATGCGCGACTATATGGCCAGCCTGGACGCCGTGATCGCGCGGAACTACACCACCCTCTGGCCCACACACGGCGCCCCGGTGACGAACCCTGGGCCCTTTCTGTCAGCCTATCGCGCCCACAGGCTGGAGCGCGAGGCCCAGGTGGCGGCGCGGTTGAGGGCGGGCGACCGAACGGCGGCGGAGATGACGCCGATTCTCTACGCCGCCGTGGATCAGCGGCTGTGGCCGGCCGCCGCCCTGTCGGTCCTGGCCCATCTGATCAAGCTGGTCGAAGACGGGACGGCGACCGTTTCGGGCCCGCCCAGCGTGACGACGGAGTTTCGTCCGGCCTAGAGCCTGATCCGTTGAGGAGGAACCGCTACGCGGTTCCGTCCGAAACGATCATGCTCTAGCGGACTTCCTCCTCCAGGGCCGCGACGATCTTGCCCATCAGACGGCAGGTCGCGCCGCCGTCGGGGCGCGGATCGCGCGCTGCAACTCGAATGTCGGTCCGTCCGGGCCGGATGCGGATCACCGCGTCATAGGCGAAGCCGAACCAGGCGCCCTCATGCACCCCCTCGACCTCGAAGGTCGCGGCGCGAACCACTGGAAAACCAGCGTCCACCAGGGCCGATACCGCCTGCTGCGCCAAGATCTGCGAGGGAATGGAGCGGGCGGCGGGACAGGCCTGCATCCCCTGAACGTCATTCGCGCGAGGATGAAGGGCGGCCAAATGGCTGAAGGCCGGTGGTTCTTCCACACTGGTGCTGACGTCACGCGGCGTAGGCTGGGCCAGCCGTGCGCCTTGATGGAGGAAGACGCCCAGGACGCCTCCCGCCAGGACCAGAGCCGTGACGGCATAGACCCAACGGCGACCGAGGTCCCGCAGAGCCAGGACCGTCACGGTCAAGGCTGCGCCCAGACCGACCCAGGCCATGCCCCGCCCCACCGTCCAGGTCAGCAGATCATAGGTGACCGCCCGATCGACCCCGCCGAACAGGGTCGCCGCCATGGCCGCCACCGCCAGGACCGGGGCCGCCGCCGTCACGGCGGTCAGGACAGGGATCAAGGCGGGGACGGGCTTGGTCGATCGCATCGGCGTTCCGGCAGGTCAGGCGGGCTGAACGTCGGGCAGACGATAGTCCTTCATCCGCTCGCGCAGAAGCTTCTTGTCGATCTTGCCCGTGGCGCCCAGGGGGATCTCGTCCAGCGCCACCACGTCGTCGGGCATCCACCATTTGGCGATCTTGCCCTTCAGAAAGTCGAGATGCTCCTGCTTGTCCAGAGTCTCGCCGGCCTTCAGCTTGACCAGCAGGACCGGGCGCTCGTCCCATTTGGCGTGGGGGGCGCCGATGACGGCCGCCAGCTCGACCTTGGGGTGGCCGACGGCGATGTTTTCGATCTCGATGGAGCTGATCCACTCCCCGCCCGACTTGATCACATCCTTCGAACGGTCGGTGATCTGCATGAAGCCCAGTTCGTCCACCGTCGCCACATCCCCCGTGTCGAAGAAGCCGTCCGCGTCCAGGATCGAGGCGTCCTCGCGGAAATAGGCGCGGGCGACCGTCGGTCCCTTGACCATCAAATGGCCGAAGGTGGCCCCGTCATGCGGCAGGCTCTGACCCGCGTCGTCCTTCAGCGCCAGTTCTATGCCCAGTGGGGGCGTCCCCTGTTTGGTGCGGTATTTCAGCTGTTCCTCGAACGGCAGGGCCGCCGTCTCCGGCGTCATGTTCGACAGGGTGCCGATCGGCGAAGTCTCGGTCATCCCCCAGCCCTGGAGCACTTCGACGCCATAATCGTCGTGGAAGGCGCGGATCAGGCTTTCCGGCACGGCCGAACCGCCGATCAGCACGCGCTTGACCGTAGAAAGCTTCAATCCGTTCTGCCGCATATGGGCCAGAAGCCCCTGCCACACGGTGGGCACGGCGGCCGAGAAGGTGACGCCCTCGGTCTCGAGCAGCTCATACAGAGCCTCCCCGTCCATCCGGGCGCCCGGCATCACCAGCTTGCAGCCCGATGCGGGACCGACGAAGGCGATGCCCCAGGCGTTGGCGTGGAACATGGGCACCACCGGCAGTATGACGTCGCTGGTCTTGCCCCCGACCACCGAAGCTTGCAGGGCCATGAAGGTGTGCAGGAAGTTGGAGCGGTGCGAATACAGCACCCCTTTGGGATTCCCCGTGGTGCCGGAGGTGTAGCACAGGCCGCAGGCGGTGTTTTCCGGGAAGTCGCCCCACAAGACGCCGGCGGACTGGTCAGCCACGATCCTTTCATAGGATTCTGCGCGCGGCAGCCGGGTCTGCGGCATGTGGGCGTCGTCGGTCATGATGATGACCCGCTCGACCTTCGGGATGTGAGGCAGAATCGCTTCAAGCAGCGGCACGAAGGTCAGGTCGGTGAAGATGACCCGGTCCTCGGCGTGGTTGATGATATAGACGAGTTGCTCGGGAAACAGACGGGGGTTCAGGGTGTGGCACACCGCGCCTATGCCCATGACGCCGTACCAGGTCTCGATATGGCGGTCGGTGTTCCAGGCCAGGGTGGCGACGCGATCGCCGGGCTCGATACCCCAGGCTTTCAGGGCGTTGGACACCCGCTTGGCCCTGTCGTGAATCCGGCTGTAGGTGGTGCGGACGATGGGGCCTTCGACGGAACGGGTGACCACTTCGCGGTCGCCGTGCCAGTTCTTGGCATGGTCGAGGATCTTATCGACCGTCAGAGGCCAATCCTGCATCAATCCCAGCATGTGCGTCTTCCTTGTCCCTTGATGCGTCTGCTCGCCCGCGACGCTTGATGAGACGCTATAGGGGTGATCAGCGATAAGCAATGCGAGCCCGGCGGGCCGTCGCGCGACCGATCGCCCCGTCGGACCGGCGCTTGGCGATGCGCCGGCCGGCGCCGTAGAAGGCCGTCCATGGCCATATTGATCGCAATCACGGGGGGCTCCGGCTCCGGTAAGAGCACGCTGGCGGAGGCGCTTGTGTCCAGCCTGCCCGACGGGGCGGCCGTGCTGGTGCGCGAAGACTCCTATTATAAGGACGCCGCCGCCCTGCCCGGCTTCGACCCCGCGACCTTCGACTTCGACGATGTAGCCGCGCGCGACCATGCGCTGATGATCACAGACCTGAAGGCGTTGAAGTCGGGTCGGGGCGTGACCGCGCCCGTCTATTCCTTCATCCATCATGGACGCGAGCCGGGCGGCGAACCGATCCCGCCAGCCGAGGTGGTAATCATCTAAGGCCCCCATGTCCTCTGTACGCCCGAGCTGACCGCCCTGTTTGACATCCGGGTCTTCGTCGACACCCCCGCCGACATCCGCTTCATCCGGCGCCTGCTGCGCGACCAGTCCGAGCGGGGTCGGTCGGCGGATTCGGTCGTGGCCCAGTATCTGGCGACCGTGCGGCCGGGCCATGAGCGGCTGACCGAGCCGTCGCGCACCCACGCCGACTTCATCGTCGCCGACGCCACCGCCGCCGTCCGGCTGGAAGATCCGCAGGCCGTGGTTCGTCTGGCCGCGCCCGTCCTGGCCCATCCCCTGCTGGCGCCTTTCCTGACAGACTGAAGGTTTCGGTCGGACTTCGGAACGGATTGCCTTACGCCGCGACAGCCCGGTATGCGTCCTGAAACGAAACTGAAGGAGACGCCTGTGGCCATTCCCGCTTCGCTTCAAAAAGGCCTGACCCTGCCGGTCATCTCCTCGCCGATGTTCCTGGTGTCGGGGCCGGATCTGGTGGTCGAGGCCTGCAACGCCGGGATCATCGGCACCTTCCCGTCGCTGAACCAGCGCACCACCGAGGGCTATCGGGACTGGCTGCAGGAGATCAAGGGACGCCTGTCCCCCGACGCCGCCGCCTTCGGCGTCAACCACATCGTCCACCCGACCAACCCCCGGCTGATGGCCGACATGATGGTGTCGGTCGAGGAGAAGGTGCCGCTGATCATCACCTCCCTGGGCGCCGTGCGCGACGTGGTGGATGCGGTCCACGGCTACGGCGGCGTGGTCTTCCACGACATCGCCAACATCCGTCACGCCCGAAAGGCGGCCGAGGCGGGCGTCGACGGCCTCATCCTGGTCGCCAACGGCGCCGGCGGCCACGCCGGCATCATCAATCCCTTCGCCCTGATCAACGAGGTCCGGTCCTTCTACGACGGGACCATCATCCTGGCCGGGGCCATTTCGACGGGCCGAGACGTGGCGGCGGCCCTGATGATGGGCGCCGATTTCGCCTATATGGGCACCCGCTTCATCAACACGGCCGAAGCCCTGGCGCCCGAGGCCTATAAGCAGATGGTCATCGACAGCGGCTCGACCGACATCGTCCATACCCCGGCGGTCTCCGGCGTTCCGGCCAACTTCATGACCAAATCCCTGATCGAAAACGGTATCGATCCCAAACATCTGCCCGAGCACAAGCTGGACATGGGCGACGAAGCCAAGGCCTGGAAGACGGTCTGGTCCGCCGGCCAGGGCGCAGGGGCCATCCACGACGTCGTTCCGACCGCCGAACTGGTCGCCCGCCTGCGACAAGAGTTCGCTCAGGCTACGGAACAGTTTTCAGCCCGCTTCCCGACAGGCTAAGGGGCTCTTTCGCGCGGTTCGCGCGTTGGAGCCCCCATGATCCGAAACACACGCGCCGCCCGCCTCGTCCTAGCTGCGACCTTCGCAGCTGTCGCCGCCCCCGTGCTGGCCCAGTCGTCGGACCCGTCTTCGGGCCCGTCCTCATCCTGGTCGTTCGAGGTCGGCGCAGGGACGGACAACCGCTCAAAGGCCGCCTCCAAGTCGGGCAATAACGGCTATGTCTCCGCCTATGCCGCCAGGGAGAGCGCCGACGGCCTGATCTATGTCTCGCCCGGATTCCAGACCATCCAGGCGGGCGGCTCGAACATCGAGACGGACTGGATCGTCGGCTATCGGCCTGAGGCCTTCGGTTACGCCTTCGACCTCAACGTCGCTTACAAGCGCCGCCTCGATGTCGAGGCCGGCTATGACGCCGACGGCGTGGAGCTGAGCGCCGTGGTAAGCCGCGCCGTCGGACCCGCCCAGGCCGCCCTGCTGGTCCAGTACGCACCCGACGCCCCCGGTTCGACCCGGTCCTATGTCTGGGTAGAGGCCGAGCTGGGTTGGGCCTTCACGCCCCGCCTCGACGGCTCGGCCGCCTTGGGCCGACGTGAACAGGACAACAGCCCGGACTATGCAGGCTGGAACGTGGGCGTGACCTACGCCCTGACCGACGCCCTCGACCTCGACCTCCGCTACCACGACACCGACGCCCATACCTTCGGCGAGCAGTACGAGGACGCCCTCGTGGCCCAGGTCGCCTACGCCTTCTGACCCGCGCCCCCGCCATAAGAATAGCGCCGTTCTTGACGACAGAATGTATATCTGAGACCGTCGTGACCGGAGGGTTCAAATGAAAATCGCATTCGTATTCGGCGCATGTGCCATGCTCGGCGCTTCAGCGGCGTCAGCCCAATCCGGCTTCCCGCAATTCACAGATGAAGGCTCCGTCCGAGCTCAGCAGAATGAACGTCGCCAGCCGGGTCAAACGGCCGCTCAACAATTTGAGGCAAATCGACGGCTTCAATCCTACTCCCCCGCCGAACGCGACCGCATTCGCCGCCAGGCGCAGCGCTTGATGAGTCAGACAACAGAGCCCTGCGACGTCTCGAATGCTGTAAAGGTTGGACGCACCGAGGATCGCCGCGACCTTTTCGAAGTCGCTTGTGCCAGCGGCCTTGGTTACGTATTGGTGAGCGGCGCTCGGGTGACAATCTACGATTGTCAAAAACTGGCTGAGGCTGCGCGCCTTGTGAGAGCCTCGAACGCTAATGCGGACGTGGGCACTCAATGCACATTGCCTGAGAACGGCGGCTGAACGTTGTTTTGAGCGGGTCATCCTACGCAATGCTCAATGCCTCTCGTCCAATAGTCGCCTCGTCTCCTGAAGCAATACGTGGACACACAAGATTATATGACCCACGTCATTCCGGTATACTCGAACGTTAGCCGCGACGTTTTCGAAACGCAGATCGCTCCCACGGGCCGGCCAGCTATAATGCGGGGGCTAGTGTCGAACTGGCCTATGGTATCGCTAGGCTTGAGATCTCATCGAGAGCTCTACAATCATGTCCGAGCGGCAGCCACATCCGACCCGACCGTAATCTGGACTGGCTCGCCGGAAATCAAGGGACGTTTTTTTTATAGCCACGACTTGAGGGGCTTCAATCACGCCCAAGAAAAGGCGCCACTCGCCGTTCTGCTGGACAGGTTAATGCGGCACCACGATGATCCCGAGCCTCCCGGATTCTATGCTGGCGGCGTGCCTCTCGCTAGCCATCTTCCGGCGCTCATGCCGGAGACTCCCATGCCTCTGTTGGACGGCAAGGGCGAGCGGCGAGTTTCGCTCTGGATCGGAAACCGTGTCAGGACGGCAGCTCATTGGGATTTGCCACAGAACCTGGCATGTGTAGTCGCGGGTCGGCGTCGCTTCACACTCTTCCCGATCGAGCAAATCCGGAACCTTTACTTTGGACCCGTTGATTTTACTCTCTCGGGCCAGCCAATCAGTCTTGTTGATTTCATAGAACCAGACCTCGAGCGCCACCCTCGGTTCGCAGAGGCGATGCAGCACGCACAAGTCGCCGAAGTTGAGCCCGGCGACTGCTTGTATATGCCCAGCCTTTGCATACACCACGTCGAATCCCTGGACCCATTCAGCGCAATGATCAACTTTTGGTGGCGTGATGCACCAGCCTACACCGAAGCGCCTATATTCAGTCTTCTACATGGTCTGCTGACACTTCGAGATTTGCCCCCGCGCGAAAGACAAGCTTGGCGCGCAGTCTTTGACCACTACCTGTTCCGCCCGGATGGCGAGGACCCAATGGCGCACATACCGCAAGATGCGCAGGGGCTGTTCGCCACTATGACGCCAGAAATAAAGCGGCGCCTGAAAGCAACGCTTGTATCTCATCTGTCGCGCTGAGCTCCAAGGTTCCGCACCACGTCCCTGTTTCGAAGCCATGCTCCTTGATTATCCGCCGTGAGCGCCCATATCAACAGTGTCGATCTCTCTGCGTAACGCCGCTGCTCCTTTTGCATCACGCGCCGAGGTCCAAACGCCGATCCCATTCAGACCCGACAGGCCGACCAGGGATTCCTCCCTGCGGCCAACGCCAGACGGAGGTCTCCAAATGGCTACCGGCACTGTAAAAT
>OCVR010003283.1_pt1 | contig 11511 bp, 14 predicted proteins | sample 1539091 | NCBI WGS metagenome assembly OCVR01 (sample SAMEA3355530, study PRJEB22509) | marine metagenome | biome: marine; feature: coastal ocean; material: water | place: USA | collected 2010-08-07 | depth 16 m | reverse complement strand
TTCATCATCAACGAGACCAAAACATCCGGTCAGCAGTAAAAGGCAGGCTAGGGTGATTACATTGATTGCACGAATCATTTGCATGATTGTCCATTCATCCACTCATATTTCAATTTGAACCCGCCAACACTGATTCTCCTTCCAATGCGCGGTGAATTCCGGGTGTACGAATTACCGCGCCCGACGCCCCCTTTTTATCAACAGTGAATGGTAAGTTCATAAGCCGTCAAAAAAGCAGAGGAATTGGAGAGGGGTGTATCTCATATGTTGAACGTCACGGCCCGGCAGGACTTGATGAGCAAAATTATCGAAACATTGGGTGTTGTCGTTGAAGACGCACGCTTTGATTTCGGTGAAGGTGGAATGGAAGTACGGGTCGTTGACCCGTCGCACGTCGCAATGATTCAGATGAACATTGACGCTGCTGCATTTGACACCTGGGAAATTGACGAAAACAAGCTTGGCTTGGAACTTCGGAAGATCAAGGAACTCGTGAGCCTCGGCGGCGCGACTGATATGATCGAAATGGCGTTCAACGCTGAATCCGGTGTCTTTACACTGAACCTCGGTAAGATTGACCGCAACATCCGTCCGCTCGACGATTCCACAATGAACGTGCCAACGCTTCCAAATTTGGAATTACCATGTACGGTCAAACTCTCGGGTGCAGATCTGGCTCAAGCGCTCCGTGCTGCTCGCCAAGTCGGTGATTTGGTCAACCTCAGCATCGACGCAAACACATTCACCGTTCACGTCCAAGGCTCAACTGATTCCGTCACCGTTGCGTTCCACAAGGACGAACTCCAGTCGCTTGAATGTGCAAACCCTGCTCGCAGCCAATATTCCCTCACCTACCTCGTGCCAATGGCCAAGGTCTTCGGCCCATTGGAAACTGTGGAAGTTGGATTTGGTGAGAATTACCCACTCTCGATGAAGTTCTCCTTCAATGACGGTGCTGCAAACGTGCAGTACTTCCTCGCACCTCGCGTCGAAAACGACTACTGACGCTCGAGCGGGTTTTGCCTGCACCACGCATCGAAGCATTATCCTGTTTCAAAACACCCACTTAAATGTGGCAGGGTTGATTTGAGCCTATGGATGTCTACGACTATGCTTTCTTTCTCTCAACGATGTGGGTCGGGCCCTTCTGGTTCGGAATGCTTGTGTTCCCCGATCATGAGTTAACGAAGAAAGCGATGCAAGGCCCTCTTTTCTTCCTTGGCCCCATTCTCATTTGGTGGGCTGTCAGCATTGCTGACCCCCAAGGACTCATTGACCTAGCAAAAGACTTCACTGATCCAACAGGTGTTCTCGAAGGACTTGCTGCCCTCATGGGTTCGAAACCCGGCGCCGCAGCCGCATGGGCTCACATGGTCGCCGGTGATATCTTCGTGACCCGCTGGATGTGGATTCGATGCACAGAGGAAAAAACACCGAGGGGTTTGGCAGCAGCGATTGTCTTCTTCGGTGTGATGTTGATGCCCGTGGGTGTAGCATTGTACCTTGCCTTTGTTCGCACGACGCCAAGCGAGGCCTAGGCGCTGAGAGGGGATGCTTCGATGCGTGGCTTGCAAGGACAGAACTGAACAAGTGCTCAGTACTCTCGCCAGCCGTGGCCACAATTCTTGCAGGTGAGCATACGGGTTTCTGGTTCATCGCTTGAACGAGTTTGCTCGAGGTAAGAGAAGACTTCCATCTTGTCACATTTTGGACACATGTACGTGCCAGTCGTCAACACACCTTGCAACTTGTCCGAATCCTTGATGACTTCGTATTTTCTTGACTTTGCTTCTGTGCTGGATTTTGCTTTGGAGAGATCGACATCTTTGCCGTCCGTACCCTTGATAACAAGGTTTGCAGGGCCGTTGTAGCCACATTTGTAATTGGTACAGGAGATGTCCCCGCTTGGACTTGGGAATGCCAGAGTTCCACATTGTGGGCAAAACATACCTACAGCCCAGTCAATACTCTACTTAGCCTTTTGGCTGTACCCCGCATCGAACTTCTATTCTAACGGGTGAATAAAAGTGAGCAACAGTGCTGAGCAATCAAGCGCAAGGGAAGGGATGAAGACAGAAACACCCTAGGGTGAACCATGTGGTTGTGGTACGATTGGCGAGCCGCTGCGGTTGCTGATGATACAGGAGCAATTCTTGATGTCGAGCAGTGGGATGGTTTTTACGACCAACGTACCGTTGTCGCACGGCTTGAATGCATTGCAGCGCAAGGCTTGACCCCTGAAGCACTCACGCTCAAAGACCGCTTTCCGGACGCTACGATTCGAATTCATGGCGAGTTGGATTTACCTGATGCAGAATGGCCGCTTCCCGACGAAGATGCCCAGGCTGCTGTTGATGCTGCTGCACTTGCGATGGCGAACAACGGCGTTGCACAAGCTGCAGGCGATCCCGATCGACGCCTCGAACACTTGATGCGAGCCAGCGATGAACTTCGCAGCACGTTCATCACCATGGAAGCCCGTTTGGTCGAATGGGTTGGTCTCTTCCTCCCAGAAGCCCGATTTGGCAAAGACCGTTCATCGCTCGGCAAACTGGTTGGCGAAGCTGAATCATTGGAACACCTCTCGAAAACCCTTGAGGTTACGCTGCCGCCAGTTGGGCCAAGCAAGCCTGAATGGAAGGCGTTGAAGGAATGGGGCGGAAGTGTGGCAGTGTTCCGTGGCCAACTGGATCGCATGGAAAATGGCATTCGCACCTTGTCAGAAGACCACCTTCCTTCGCTTTCTGCCCTTCTCGGCCCACTCCTCGCTGCTCGCTTGTGCGTCGAAGCCCACGGCCGCATGCGCTTGGCTCGACTTCCTGCTGGAACGGTTCAGGTGCTCGGTGCTGAAAAGGCATTTTTCAACCATCTAAAGACGGGTGCACCACCGCCAAAACACGGACACATCTTCATGCACCCGTGGATTTCACGATCCCCTCGTTGGGTACGTGGAAAGATTGCGAGAACAATCGCCGCTCGTGCCAGCATCGCAGCGAAAATAGATGCGTTTGAAGGCGAGGCGTGGGGCGAAACAGAGATGCGAGCCCTCGATGACAAAGTCGAGGCCATCAAAGCCGCTCACCCTCGCCCCCCTTCTCGACGGAATTGAGGTGATTCAATGGGCCGTGGAAACAACCGACGACGTTCAGAAGCCCTTTCGTGGGGTGTGATGCGTGAAGGAAAAGCCATCTGGACCATTAACGCAGTTCCGGGGCATTCCGTCTACGGTGAATCACTCCGTCGGATTCAGAGCATGGAATGCCGACGATGGGACCCAACCCGCTCCAAACTTGGTGCAGGGATTCTCAGGACTCGAAATGACGCTGCTCGTCTTTTGCCAGTGGAAGGAACAACTGTGCTGTACCTTGGTGCAGGTCACGGCACATCAATCAGCCATCTTCACGACCATCTATGCGGTCAGGACAACGAACTGAAGGGGCGCTTGGTCGCAGTCGATTTGGCACCGCGCTGCTTGAGAGAATTGACCCACATGGCGAAATCACGACCAGGCCTCGTTCCTGTTCTTGGTGATGCTCGAAAACACGCAGCATGGGGTGTGCTTTTGCCGAGGAAAGTGGACTGGCTGTTCCAAGACGTGGCTCAAGCAGGTCAAGTGGACATTTTCATCGGTGCCTGCCGTCGCTTCCTCAACATTGGTGGCACAGGGCTTTTGTCGCTCAAAGCCGCAAGCGAACGATGGACTGGTGAAGGTGAGGCCGCTTTGTTTGAGAAGGTTGAACGGCAATTGCAATCCTCAGGCTTCGACGTCGAAGAGCGCATTGAATTGACAGGCTATGAGGACAACCACGTCTTGTTTCATGTCATTCGCACGGAGTGATCCCTTATGCCTGAGTTACCCGAAGTTGAGACGGTCCGTACGGGTTTGGAGCAAGCTTGGGTGGGTCGTCGCATTGAGCATGTCAAACTTCGTCGCAAGGACCTCCGCTTCCCTTTCCCAGCAAACATGGCGGAACGCCTGACAGGTCAAACGGTCTTGGGTGTTCGTCGGCGGGCAAAATACCTCCTCATTGATTTAGAGGACGGGGCAGTTTTTCTCTCACATTTGGGCATGAGTGGCCGGTACACCCTCGTGACGCCTGATGAAGTCGCACGAATCGATCCTGGTCCAACGCCTCAAACAGCCTCTCCTTTTGGGGCGTTAACGGGATTTGACGGGCGTCACGATCACATGGAATTCCGGTTTGATGATGGATCCGTTTCGGTTTACACCGACCCGAGAAGGTTTGGTATCGCTGATGTGTTTGAACGTGCTGAGGAGCCTGTTCAATCCTTGCTGGAACACCTTGGACCCGAACCATTTGACGGATGGAACGCATCAATTGCTGCCAAACGCATTGGGAAAAAGCGCTCAGCGATCAAAATCACACTGCTCGATCAACGGTTTGTTGTCGGTGTTGGCAATATTTACGCCTGCGAAGCGCTTCATCGCTCAGGGATTGCACCGACCACGCCTTCGAACACCTTGGTCAAGAAAAACGGAGGTCCAACAAAGCGTCTGGAGCGCCTTGTCAATGAAGTGAAATCAGTTCTTAATGCGGCGATTGCAGTCGGAGGTTCAACCCTCAACGATTTCGCAGCAGTGGACGGAACACTCGGCTATTTTGGTCACCACTTCCAAGTCTACGACCGAGAGGACGGGCCATGTTTGAAGGACGGATGCAGCGGTACGATCGAGCGGATTGTTCAGAGCAATCGCTCAACGTTCCTGTGCCCGCGTTGTCAAAAGTAATCAGACGAGGCTGTAGGTCACCGAGGTTGCAAACAACCACAGAGCCACGGCCGTGGCTTTGTAGACAATTTGTCCATGCTTTCGCAACAGTTCAACCGCACGCGTTCCAGTGAGTGCGATCGCTACGATGAGGTACCAAGTGGTATCGATGAACATGCCAAGTCCACCAATGGCTAATTTGGTGTTCAGACCCATGCCCGGTTCGAGCACCTGCGCCAAGACAGCCACGAGAAACAGAGCGATTTTAGGATTGAAGAATGCAATTGCAAATCCTTCAGTGAAACCTTGCCGGTGTCGGATGTTCGCATGGTCGTTGTCTGATGATTCTGCATCAATGGTCGAAGTCCACATTTTCCACCCATACCATACAAGCAGCGCCACCCCGATGATTTGGAGCAACAGGAAAACATCAGGTGCCTGCTCAAGCAACACAATGAGTCCAAAGACAGCGCTTCCAGCATAGAGACCAAATCCTATTCCGTGTCCAACGGCGCACGCCACACCTTGCCTACGTCCACCAATCATCGTATTGCGAAGCACGACCATGAGGCTTGGTCCGGGAGAGGCTGCCCCAAGCATGAAGAATGTCCCCGCAGTGAGGATTGCTTCCCAAGCAAGAGGTTCCATGATGGGGCGAAGGGTTCGCGCATCATGAACGGTTCGGAACAGGCCGTCACCTCACCCGCCCTTCGGAGGAAATGCATACAGGGCGGATGAGGGAGTGGGTATGTTGGGGTAAAATGGATCACAGGCCGTACATGAAAATTGAATTTGGTTGACCTTCCAGCAATCGAGCCTCAGTTTCTGCTGCTGCCATCAAGAAGTTTCGGTGCGTTTTTCGCTGTTTTACGACTCGCATCACTGCCGCTCGAAGAGCGATTGTGGTTGCGTTGCGACCGTTGGCGAGGGTTTGTGTCTTGGCCATGGAAAAGAAGAACCATGTGAACCCTCTTGAATGTTCGCTTTAATGCATCAAACAAGCATCAAAGGTTCCATTTCGGTAAAAAGGAACTCTTTCTTCCCGTTATCGGAAAGTCTGAGGGTAGTTCCGGCGCTCTTCGGTCGAATAACCGTCATCAGAGCCGTAGTGTGGAAAATACACTGAGTGACGGTTTCATTGGAGCCCCGGTATCAAGCAGGGCCTCCGGCTCGTAGTAGATTCAGGATTTTTGTGAGCGACGTCGCTTTGCCCACGCTGACGATGTATGTTCTGTGGAGATTAAGGCCGCGATTTTCACATGATCCCGCTGGTGCACAGTGAATCCTGTTGGACCAGGGAGGTGGGGAGGGCTGCGATTGGCTTCCGTGCCAGGACCACGGCGAATACGCTGCCCTTCATGCACCCAATCCCATTCTTCCACTTCCTCGTCGCCTTGCGCCTCATTCTTTGTTTGGGATGGGCGTGGATAGGAAGTGTTTGCGAGGTCCGCTTGCTCGAGAACCACGCCAGCCATTCGAAGGCGTCGCTTGGCTTTCAGCTCCGCAATGTGTTCTTTTCTCGTGCTCATGCGAAGCGCTGCTAAACCGTAATGTTCAGCAATCCAAGCTTCTTTCCGATTGCCTTCTTGACGCCACATCTTCGGTTTGTTTCCTTTCTGCTTTTCTTTTGAACCAGTTTCAAACCAACGCTCCGACCGGAGTGTGGTCTGCATTGTGATTCGAAGGGTTCGAACATCGATGGCGGCAATTCCCGGGGCAACATGGTTGTAAGCGCCGACATCCATAGCGACCCACGCTGGACGTCGATCGTCAAGGTGGAATTTAGAGAACGCCACCTCGCCACCAGACCGGCCAACCTTGGTTGTGGTGGAATGGCCGAACACCACCATTCTTGCCGGGTCCACAGGTTGGTCATGCTGAAACCATCGTTTGCGAATCCACAACAGTTCCTTTTCTCCCTGAGCATCCAGTGGCATTCGGGGATCATAGCCCGCATGAACAAGACGAATTCCATCTAAGACAATTTGTGTGGGGAGGTTGTCCATCCACATTGCGTCGTTGAAGAAATCTGACTTTGCCTGCCAAAGGTCCCCTTCTGCCCTGACAATGTACGAGCCCCATGTTGATTTACCACCCCGTTGAAGCCAAGGCTGCCACAATTCAACTTGACCTTCTGAGGTAATGGATTGAAGGGCCATTTGCTCATGGTTTCCTTTGATGCACACGATTCGTGGATCGTTTCGAACCAATGAGATGAGGCCAGCGGAATCAGGGCCTCGATCGATGAGGTCGCCGAGGCAGACGACTCGGTCTTCTTTGCCAAGTTGCAAGCGATGGAGCAGGGCTCGAAACGTCGCTACATGCCCGTGGATGTCGCCAACAGCGATGACACGATGCCCCGCATCCAGCCTAGCCTGAAGGTCGGCCTCAAGGCTTGGGTCTCTGCAGGAGGGGCCAAGTGGAATGTCGAGTGAACAACTCATTTCTTTCCCTGAAGAGTTTCCTCTCCGGTTCCACCATTCCACTGTGGTTATATTGTCTTCGCCTCGGATACAGTCGTTAGACGTCGATTTTGCGACCTTTTCCTACTCATCCATCCACTAAAATCAGCGGAATCGGGGGGTGAATTCGTACACTGCTGGGCAGCGCTGATAGGGGTGAACATCGTTCCATTTGCCATTCCCATACATTTGGACGCTGTTTTCATGCCCGCCAGAATTGTTTGGCTCGCCCGAGTTCCAGTTGACGTAGATCCACCGTTCGCCATTGATCCATCGCCAGTGGTTTGAGCCTCCACCGTTTCCTTGTCCGTGGCGCACACCGCCAATCCAGACTGTTCGACCGCCTGCAGCAGATCGGACATCTTGGTTTTCCCGTGACGATGTGATGGTGGCGAGGTAGCCACCCATCCTACGCGCATTCGCCTCATGTTCGCGCCATGTGAGTTCCTCAGGGATGAATCTGAACCGTGAAGGATGCTGGTGCTTATGGCCGAGGGAGTTGCGGTTCACCTGAGCCCTTAGCATGGTCAATTCCTCCTTGGCTTGCGCCAATTCATTTTGCAGGCCGAAGATGATTTGCCTTGCTTCAACCGCTCGTGGGTCATCATCATGCCACCAGTGTTCACTCATGGTTGATGGTTTAGAGTGCTCTATATCAGATATGTGCCGGCTTGGCGTAGCAAACCGTTGGCGAGGATTCGAACCCTCTCAGCGTGCCTTCGTTGGAAGGTGAGCGGTGCTCAACTACCGCGGCTTGGCAAGAACGGAACGAGCTTGGCTGCGAGGCTACCGACGTTTCGTGTCTGGATCCAAACGTTGCCTTGACCTGTGAAGTTCATCACGAGACCTTCGCCACCGACGAGGAACGACTTCATGCCGCCGACCTTGTTGATGGTGTATTGAACGCCAGCATCGAATGCGACAACGTGGCCGGTGTCGACGGTGATGGTTTGTCCTGGCTCAACTGGAATTTGCTTGATGGCTCCAAAGGAGTTGTACCAGACACGGCCTTGACCTTCTGCACAGGTTGCCTGAACGAAGAACATGGATTCACCGCTGAGGAAGCCCTTTGCACCTTGGAATTTGGTGTCAGTTTGGATGTTGAGGGTTGAAGCAAGGTAGGAGCCGCCCTGAATGAACAGGGCTTGACCTGGAACGAGGTCGAAGCCTTGGATGTCACCGGGGGAGCCTGGTGCAACGCTGACCCAGCCACCTGCTGCGCCTGCAGTGAAGGTGTTTAGGAAGAACGATTCGCCGCCGAAAGCCATCTTCTTGAGGCTCTTGAACAGCCCGCCGCCGCTGCTGCGGGTTTGCATCTCGACGCCACCCATAGCCACCATGGCTCCGGGTTCGACGTTGACTGACTCACCTGGGGACAGTGCGTAGGTCATAAGCGTGTACGATGGGTTGAATTCAATGTGTTCTTCCATATTTGTCCCTCGAGGCGATGAGTTATGATGCTTCCGGCGACAGAAAACAACCGTAGCGGTCGATTTTAAGCAGGTTTTTGCATCAATCGGTTCAATAATTGGACCCAATCTTCCCCTTGGTGGAAGTCGAGTCAATGTTCAACACCTCGCTCCCAATGCCTGATGAATAAGTCTCGAGCGTCTTCGATGTTCGCCTTCGGTTCATGATGAGCAAGCATGACGAGGAAGAGCGATATATCCTCCTTGAACATCGTTTTTCCACGAATTGACTTTCCAGTGAGCACTTCCATTGCGCCTTCAAGATGGCTCGGCTCCCAATCTTCGGGGAGCGGGCCCATCTGAAGGGAGTACGATATTGCTAAGCGTGAAATGAGATCTTCAGTTGTTCCAAAGATCTTGGCAAGCGCCTTGAGTCGATTGTGTGTGGTCACTGAACTTGTCAGTGTGGTGCCGAGAAGCGTTTGTTGCACAGATTTAGACATTCCATCACCTCTCAAAAGAACGCATTCAAATCGCCGACGACCACTTCAACTTGAGCAGCCCCAGATTCTTTCAGCAAGACCTGCTGTCCCAATGCATTTGCTGCTTTCAATTCATTATGCAAGCCACCGGCAAGATCGTCGCTGGTGGCCAAGACAATCACTTGGTGCGATAAGTTAGGGTAAAATTTGGTGACTGAGTATCCTTTGTGCCTCGTATCCATTCGAGATGTCGGTGTATCCACCACAACTGGAAGAGGCTGGCTTGCAAGCCGGCGCAGGGCGTAGAGTAGGCTCAATCCAACGTGCTGCTTTTCAGTCGCAGAAAGATCACGGTCGAGCCAATTACCGTTGAACCCATTCATACCGATTTCGACTTCATATGTCGATGGGCTGACCACAATCTTTTGAATTCTTTCAGATTTTCTGGAAAGCAAACCAAAGCCTTCGGAGAAGTTTTCGCTGAGTGGTTCTGCAAGTTGGTTGCGCCTTCGTTCGGCGTACTCATCCAAGATTGGCAAAAGGGACTTCACGAGAGAAACTCGCCTGCTTAGACTTGAATCGGCGGATGTAGCGGCTTTGAGTGCCTCCACTCGGTACTGAGTTTGTTCCAGTTGGGCCGTGAGAGCAGCAATCTCTGACGTCTCAATCACCGTTTGGTTTCGAAGTCGGCCAATTTCACCTGAGACGGTCATTAACTTCTCTGCAGTCTCGGCCATTCCAAGGCGTTGAGAGGCTTCTGAGAGTTCTTTCGTGAGCTTTTGGTACAACACGACCTTTGCACTAGCACCTTCAAAGAAGGATTGAACAGACTCAACTTGGTCCAATTGGTTGGCAAGATAGCGCTGAGTGAATTGCTCCATCAAGTCATGATCCAGGAATCGAAACGAGGATGGAATTGCGGCTGATGTTGTGGTCAGGTGTGTCTTCGATGCCTCAAGCAATCTTGTTGAATCAATTTTCGAAAGTTTTGGCTCAAGGTTGTCGACGATCTTTTGCAAGGCATTGAAAACGTGGTCTTCAACCATTGAACTCTTCAACGTCTCCCTCGCTTCAGTGTAATCGAGTGCCTCGAGATCATCGGCTAAATTAGCCACAGCGTAGGGTACCATGGTCGAGAGGTGTTCCAGTGCAGTTTTGCGAACTTGCGCAAGTTCAGAGGAAGTGATTGCAAAATCAATTCTCAGTTTCCCCAGGTGTGAACCTTCTTCGGTCCCTACCTGTTGAAGCAATTCCTGAAGCTTGTCCTGCTCGATGATCAATCCTTCCAATGCGCTTTCATGTTCCACAATGTTCGCTTCATGCTGCCCAATGCGAATCTCCATCTCATCTGCTTCTTGAAGCAATACGGCCAAGCTCTCACGCTCGTGTTCCGGTGCCATTTCGGCGATTGCACGCTTTTCGACAGACTTGAGGTGACCTTTCAATCGGTGCAGAATCCCCTGGCCCAAGAGATCATCAAGTCCTGTTTTCATCGAGGTGCCTAAATTTCGAACATTAAGCGTTCCTAACTGCTCACCATCAACAAGGAAGCGTTGGGTGATGGCAGGTGGAACAAGCGCTTCCATCCATGCACGAATCACTTGTTCCTTGTTTTCACCACGTTCAATCTTTAGGATGGTGCCATCGATGTGAAGATTGAGATCGGACGTGAGTTCATGGGAGTCCGGATGAATCCAATACTTGCGAGCAACAGAAATTGATTCATAGCCAAGTTCGGGTGCTTCCATGTCGAGTTTAACACCGACTTCCATGTAGCCGTGATTGAGTTTACCTGCGCTCGAAAACGCGTTTGCAAGCCAGTCTGCGAAGTGAAAATCTGACTCACTCTTTCTCATTTTGATTCCTTTTTTGCCGTGCAAGGCAAGGTAAAATGCATCGAGGACGGTAGTCTTACCAACTCCGTTTTCAGCGGCAATCACGTTGATTTGGCCTTTGCCGGAAAGTGGAATGCTGTGTTCTCCACAGAAGCGCTTGAAATTTTCAATGTGGATGGCGGTGAAGGTGACCATGCTTCAGGCCTCCAAATGTGCCTTGAGCATTGCTTCAATGTTGATCAGGATCTTGTGTGGACGTGCAAGGTGTGCAACTTGTTGTTCTTGGTCGAGAAGTTCTCGAAGCAACTGAAGTGTTTCTTCAGCGTTCTCGGGTTGCATCTCCTCCACGATTTCTCGAAGAAGTGCCTCATCGTGGGATTCACTCATCAGGCGACCCCCGCATCAAGTTTGGCAAGGTTGGCGATTTCTTCATTCCACACCTGCTCTATGAAGTTCAGTTCTTCACGTGAAATGAGCTCCATTTCGACTTCATCTTGAAGTTTCAAAAGATCGTTCAAAAGACCCTTGCGATATTCCATGGTGTAAGGGCCTGTGCCGACTGACCCGTCTCTCTTGACGAGGGTTACACCGCGA
>OCVR010003274.1_pt1 | contig 11532 bp, 27 predicted proteins | sample 1539091 | NCBI WGS metagenome assembly OCVR01 (sample SAMEA3355530, study PRJEB22509) | marine metagenome | biome: marine; feature: coastal ocean; material: water | place: USA | collected 2010-08-07 | depth 16 m | reverse complement strand
AGTGTATACTGAGATAATGCGTAAAGGCTTAGAGTCATTAGGAAACACACACAAAAATAGAATAGTTTCTATGGATGGTTTACTTCGAGATAAAGCGACTTCTGATCCGGCAAACAACGGTGTCCACTTCATCCAGCCAGACTTCGTTAAATTTGGAAGAAGGTTTGGGCATTTCTACAAGAGTCTCCTTAGTATGAACAGATATCCTCTATATGCACGAACTCTGAGCGACATCTTCGACGAAGACTGACCCCAAAAAAACAATTTGAAAGATATCGGACCCCAGGCTTGAAATGGCTTGGGGTTCGGTTATAATGGGGGCATGACAAACACCGACTACAAATTCACGTTCCCTGCGCCCGACGAATCCTGCAAGGATGTTTTCAACATGGAGTGGACCGAGGCAGGACGCCGTTACAAGATCTACTCGAACGAGGAAGCTGCTTGCTGGCGTATCATTCGACAGCGCCCGAAGGGCACCTGGGAGGTCATCGAGGAGTATGACACCATGTACAACGCACTTCATGCTATCAGTTGCTACAAGGGTCCTTGCGAAGAGGAGACCAAGGAACTGTACGGAGTGATTCGTCAGACGCTTGCATCCCAAAGCTTGGAAGAAATTGAGAATAGTTGACCCGCTTCTGACCTGACATACGGATATTGTCCAGTACGCCTAAAGTCCTTAGGCTCATCTGTCGATAATATCCATATGAAGAACGAAGAAGCACACCTCCTTTGGCCCGCTGTGGCCGTCATTACACTCATTACCCTTTACATTTACTTTACTCCTAGGATTAACCTCCTCGACCTATAATGCTTACTGAACTACAATACAACGAACTAGACGCCCGTTACGGCAAACTACTTTACAAGATCTCACACTGGATTACTGGTGATAGAGCAACGGCCACTATCGAAGACAACGTACAGGAATTGTGGCTGGTTCTTTTTGAGACAATCAATACTTTCTCTCGTTTGAATTCGGATGCCTATCCTGAGGGATACGAAGACTTTAAGGACACGGCTCACTGGAACAAGTATGTCAAGACCTCTTTGTGGAACAGTAAGAATAGTCGAGGTAAGAGGATCACTCAAAAGTATAGTATTCAAAAAGATACAGTGACTACTTGGAATAACGATGAGTTGCTTGAGAAGGAGGACTTATCTTACGAGAGTACGGAGTTTAGCCTTTTTCTGGAGGACTTGTCTAACTTCTTGAGCCCAAAAGAGGAGAGCATTGTGCGTCTTCTCGTCAACAACCCGGACATGATTACTGAGACAGGCAACGCTAACACTAGTGCGCTTGCTGATAAACTTAACGACACCTGGGCTCACACTAGCAGCCTACTTAAATCTCTTGGGGCAAAGCTCCAGAACGAACTATGAAGAAACTAAACGCAGCGATGTTGGCTGGCTTGACAGCCTGTGCGGGAGGAGGCTCCTCTGAGACGCTCTCTAAGCCCTCGTACTACCGTTCGGATGAACCAAACGACTCCTTCGTCACACCGAACATGATTGTCCCTGACGGGCCTCTCTACAGCGTGGAGGGAAACATCCATGCAGGGGACCTAGATTGCATCCTTTGCACGGGAACCAATGGTGTCCCTTTCAACGAGACAGGATCAGACAAGACGGTCAACGTGCAGATTGATTATGCTGCTGGCTGGGACTGTGATGTCTACATTGGATGGCAAGATCCTGGAGGCAACGGTAACTTCATCTGGCAAGCGTTTGATGAGTGGGGAGAGGGACACTTCGATGTAGATGTAACTGTGCCCACAGGCGCAGGATGGCTTATGCTTGCGATTGGGCAGAATACATTGAACAATCCTCCTGACGAAACTAGATACACTTTCACCGTGGAGGTATTCTGATGGATAAAATTTATATTAGCGGACAAATCACTGGACTCAAGAAGCAAGAATGTTATAATGCATTCGAGACAGCGATCATGAAGCTCAGGCGACTGAACCTTTTTGGAGTGAGCCCTTACCAGGGAGACGAAGGAAAGACATGGAATGAATACATGAAGCGAGGTATCGAGACAATGATGAATTGTACTGGTATCTTCATGCTGTCCAACTGGAGAGAGAGCAAGGGAGCGAACATTGAGCGTAACCTTGCCATGCAACTAGGAATGAAAGTTTATTACGAAGATCTATTTGATCAAGGACACTACACAAAGGAAAATTGATATGTCGTTACTGAAGATACCCGTCATGCTACTAGAGTTTATCCTAGCTTTACTAGAGGCTGTAACTTCTTCTTTTTCGGAGGGCGATAGTTTTTATCAAAGGCCAAAGTTGGATGAAGATCTTTATTCTCAGAACCAAAGGCTTATTGAGTACGAGCGTTTGGCGGAAAAAATTAACCATAAATAGAGCACAAAACAACACACTATAAACCTATTATAATATTCTTAAGGAGATAAGATATGAACGACAAAACGATGGGGCTCATGTTAGGAGCCATAGGAGCAGTAGCTTTCAACCTAGGCTTTTCAGCGGGTAAGCATCCAGACGATTACATTCCAGTCTGGACAAGCCAAGACGGAGGGGAGATTAGCATGATGATCAATACAGATGAGATTGACAGAGTGGTTCCTATTGCTCCAGAGATCATGAGTAAAGATGATGATGTGCAATACATTGAGGTACACTTCTCTGATGGGAAGATGTACAAGGTCTACGAAGACTTCGATGAGTTCATGTCAAGGGTAAGAAACTCAAGGCGATGAGAGTGATTGTGATAATGGCAAGCACTGAATCTAGTATGGGGTTTGCAGACACAAGAGTAGCTGCTGTGTGTGAGGATTGGTTCGCAGCAGAACAAGAGAAGAAGAGGCTTACGGATTTAGATCCTAGGTCTAAATACCACCTCATTGAGAGAACCCTAACAAGGAGGAAAGAATCATGAACCAAAAAGTCAAAGTAGTAGTAGGTTTCATTATCGGCCTAGTCACAGGTATCATCTTCATGTACTCAGCACAAGAGAAACAACAAACAAGAATGTGTAATGACTGTGTACCCAGAGTACCACTCATTGACCTAGAGGAACAATAACCAAAAAGTCAAATGTACGCATACAGACGCAAGAACAAAGTCGGTAGCACTGTAGTCATAGCAACTGCAATCTATATGATCTTTACAGGATTACTATCACACGTTATCCTACACCTACAATGAAACTCATAAGAGGCATAGGCAACATACTACTAGTCATAGGTAACATACTACTAGTCACTGTGGTACTAACCTATGTCTCTATTCTTCTCATTGGTACTCTACTCACATGGTATGAATACCTTACCCACTTCTGGAATTGGATAAACTAATATGGTATTCAGAAGGACTAGAAAAGAGAAGAAAAAGATACGAAAGAGGAGAAAAGCAGCACTCCTCAAATATAAGGATACACACACACCCAAAAAGTCAAACTAAATAAGATGCATATTCCATTTAGAATCCAACCCCATAAGCATAGTATACCCAAAAAGTCAAACTATACATGGCTTGAAATACTAGTTTTTGCTTGACCCATTCAAACTCAAATTCAAACATAAACTCAGAATTAGTTCACAAACTAGTTCCACGCACCCCCAAAAAGTCAAATTTAAGCACTCATTGCCCGTATTGAGAATCAAGTAAAATCCTCATTTTTTGTACCGTGAGTTAGGGGTGCCCTAAGGACTCAATACCGAAAAAGTCAAACTTAGTGCCCAATAGTCCAAAGCTACGCCTTAAAGGCAGGAACCCTACTCTCATTTAGTTAAGAGTAGGGTTCCATTATGCATACCGAAAAAGTCAAACTTGACCTTATTAGCAGCTACCTCAGCCGCTCTCATTAGCCCAAGCATCAGCACTAGAACTAGGTATAGGTGCAACGTATCCGACAGGGTTGATTGCTAACCAATCAGTTCCAATCTTTACCGCTTTATCTCTAAACATATGAGCCAAGTCTAATACAGTAATCTCTTGTATTCTGCCACTAGACTCATACATAAGTCCACTCAATTCATTCCGATCAAAGCTAATGCCTTTGATTACATTATCTTCTATTGCAAAGCATAGTTTATTCATATGGATAACCTCCCCACTATTATAGTCGAGAGGTTATCCTATTTCCCTACTAATTAGGTATCATGCTCGCCATCTTGCCAATCAATGAAAGCCTTATCGGCTCTATCAAAGCCATAGATCAAAGCCATAGCGAACTTGATTTGCATTAGCTTAATCATTAGCCTTTCCTGTTCGCTATTGTCTGCGTTTTCGAACCTACTAGAGATTAGGCCACCAGCCTGATCAAAGAAGATGGTAGCCAATTGGTTATCCGTAGTGTTCCCATAAGCTTGATCATTAGAGAACTTAGAAACGGCAAAGCAACCAGCTAGTTCTCGGATAGTCTTATCCATAGCGAACTCACCCTCTTCCAGCTTATTAACTACGAAGGTATAAGCTGCACTCCAATCGTATTCCGTTTTAGTGAATTTGTTCATTAGTCTTCCTCTTTGTTGTTCTTAAGGTTCTGGTTAAGCTTACGCCGAATGAAACGGCTATCACTCTTCTTAGCGTTATGCCGTTGCTTAGTAGACATACCGAAGCGGTTACAGCAAGGGCACTTGAAGCCCGCGCCACCGTGCGAGACCCTGACGGACTCGAAGCTCGTTTCATTCCTTGATCGCATGGAGTCCATTGTACTCGATCTAGCTCCTCAAGGGGTGAGCTATCTTGGATCTGTTCAGGCAAATTTTTGGGCGTAAGTCCGTGAGATATATGAACTTAGGACTGTCGGCCCCGGCGGCTCCCGCCCCAAAGGGCAAGAGCCAATCCCGATTATTCCTCGTCGATCTCGAACGAATCCCAATCGGTATTTATCTCGTATGGCTCACGCCATCCCAATTCCCACGCAGCCGTGTTATTCATTACCCAATCGGTTTCCTTGTCGGGATCTAATCCATCGGGAACCTCGATCTCTGCTTCGTAGTTATGGAACTCTGTCCAGCGAACAATCTTCTTTGCCATGTTACTAATTAGTGTGAGAGGAAACGGACGGTCTTAGGTGATTGCCAGCACAGGCCACAGTCACCACATGATTTAGCTTTGCCAGTCTGCTCGGGACAATCGAAAGACTTACCCTCGAATGCCTCTTCCGCAGCATACCATTCGGTAGGACCGTTGCTATCGTTACTGGCAGAGATGCGAACAGCCCAGCGAGTAGGATAACGCAGGTTCAAGGACATAACCTCTTTGCCGATCCTATCGGTGCGAGCGGTATAACCCCAGACATGAAGGTTAGGATGAACACACATAAGGCCATCCCAAAAGCGCACATAACCAAGAGTAGGGAAATCACCCAGAACGTGCAAGCGGATAGCAACTTTGTCGTGCTTATCGCATAGTGCAGCAACCTCTTCGGTGAGCTTATCTTCTAGGTCGGGACCATAATTGAAACGATGAGCAAAGGGCATATTGTTACCATAGCAATCATCCCAATGATGACAACTAAGGGGACAAGTAAACCTTTCGCGTAGCGTGAGCGAAAAGATACGAGCGCCTTTCCACTTACCTTTGAGAACCTTAGTGCCTAGCTTTTTGTTATTGCCACCACTCTTCAGGACATTCTTGACGGAATAAGGGTGCTTGACGGATTTCAGATAGCGCGTGTCGTTCAGTTTCATAGCCTCAGTATACCCGATCCAGGAGAGGTTGTGGGCGTGTTCTTCGGTTTTGTTTCGAGTCCTAAGTGTCTGTCACATATGGACTTAGGGCCTTCGGCCCCGGCGGCGAAGCCGCCAAAATCCACAAAAACCCCCCAAAGATCTCACTCGGTTAGGATCTTTGGGGGGCAGGTGGATGGGGAAGAGTGCCGCGAGTAAGACTCAAGCTCGCACCCTCCCCCGTATTTATCAGCCCTGGTTTGTCAGGTGACGGGGAAGCGTCTCCCCTTGCGTGGCAGAGTGTGCCGCGCTTGCGCCCATGTGACGGGCATCGGTAGCCGTACCCTCGCGAGGCAGGCATCGGCGCACCTCTTTGTACGCCTCAAGAATCTGGAGCGAGAGATAGGTGTAACTACCGTCAAGCTGAACATCCTGCTTGGAGTCGCGGTACACGCGGGCGAAGATGTCGCCAAGTTGAACCGAGATGCCCTGAAGCTGGGCGAGAGTCGCATCGTTGTCGAAGTTTTTCATAGAGGTCATTATACTGTCTGGAGTGTAGTCTGTCGAGAGAAAAGAAGGGAAAAGGGTGAGATCAGTAGGATTCGTCCATGCCGAATCCAGCGGATGCGAGACCACTCTCATCATCCCAAGAGTCTTCCAGGATGTAGCTATCATCCTGCTCTGACTCCCAACGCCAATCGGCGTCACCATCGGAGACCTCATCATAATCGACGTAGCTATCCGCTTCGTCCATCGGTTGGTCCCACTCGGATGCGGGCGTGCGGTCGGTCGGAAGGGTGGGATCGAAGTCGCTGTTCATTTCGTTCATGCCCATATTGTACTCGATCTTGGTCTCTAGGTGGGGATCTATCTCGGTTCTAGGAGGGGAAACTTTCATGCGTAAGTGCTTGTGGTGTATGGACTTAGGGCCTTCGGCCCCGGCGCGCCCCTGCCCCGAAGGGCAAGGGCAAACCTCATTTGTCAGTCAGTTTTTAGTGCGTCAATGTCTTTGTCAGGGAGAAGGTCACCGATAAGGTCACCCAGCATCTTTTCCAGTTCTTCGAGCGTGAGTTCTTCGTCCATCAGATAATAAAGGTTGCGAGAATGTAGAGGGCCGCTACGGCCAGGATTGAGAGGAAGCTCTCTGCGTCATCACCAAACATCAGACCCAACCTCGCGGTCCACGAAGCTCGGCCATATCAGCCTGAGCCTGTTCGTAATCGTTTCGCATCGCCTCGACCTGTGCATCGTGCGATGCGTTAGCCTGAGCGATGCCAGCAGAGATGAATGCCTTGGCATCCTCCTCAGTGGTGTGCCAGGAGAGGTTGCGCTGGTGACCGTTGAAGGTGACGCGCCACGCTGCCCAGATGGTGAGCCCGTTGCTGTCCTCCGCTTCGTGGTGCCAAGTGTCGCCGTTGCAGTCGCTGATCTTTCCTTTCTTCATGCCCTCATTATACCCGCGTTTGCTCGCTGTGTCGAATGCTTTGTCCGTTCTAGAGGAAGAAAGTGTCGGTCGTAAGTGCCTGTCGAATATGGACTTAGGGCCTTCGGCCCCGGCGCGCCGCGCCTCCCCTGTCAAGGATAATTCTAGCAGTCGATGTATCGTGCGCGATCGTCAGGATGCAGCGTGGTGTATACGCCCTCATAGAGACGGGCAAAGATCGCACGCTTATTGCGGTAGAGATCCACTAGCTCACTAGTAAGCTCTTGATCGTCCCACATGCTAGCCCATGAGCCTTGTAGCTCAGACATAAGAGCATAGATCTCCATGTCACGCTCATAGGTATCCCACACATCGGCATGAATCTGCTTTAGAGCTTCCTGGAGTTCAATGGCCTTTTGATCTTCCTCTGCTTGCCAGATAGCATCACGGCAATCGTCTGCGGCGAGGGTGTTCCTTTCCATCTTCATGTTCTTTTGGTATTGCTCTTGGTTATACATCAGGAAATCTTGAGGTTGTTAGTGAAGGAAGAGGAAGGAACATATTTCTTCCAAGAGTTAGGATCTGCGGCTTCCTTCGCCTCCGCAGCTTGCTCTTTGAGAAGGTTAGAGAAATACTCAACGTCTCTCATGATTTGAAGAGTTGACATGAAATCAAATTCTTTGGGACGGAACCCCCACGCATCCTTTTGAAGGTCAGAGAGAAGAGAGATGAGTTCGTCGCGGCTGTGGTCTTCGAGGTACATGACCCCATTATACCCGCGTTAGCTCGCTCTGTCAAAGCCTGGGTCCGTTCTATCTGAAAGAATGTGCGTGCGTAAGTGCCTGTCGAATATGGACTTAGGGCCTTCGGCCCCGGCGCGGGAGGCTCCTCAATCAAGAAGAACCTCCCCCTTTTCTCAGTCTGGCGTCTCGAAAGTTATTTCGATGTGAGACGCTTCCTGCATCTCCTCATCTTCTAGGCCCAGCCACTCGCCTGCTGCCTCGTCCATCTTCTCAAGAAAGTCCTGCATCTCCTGATTGCTCAGGATAGCTCCAAGAGAGAGAGAGTGCCTCAAGACATCACCTCACTAAGCGGGCAGACATCAAAGAAGATATCTCGCTCGATACCTAGACCGAGAGGCCCAACGTGAGCAGCCATTTGGGAGAGCATAACATAACCCAGTTCAGGATAACCCAGGTCACACAAGCCGAACAGCCTAAGATCATCTCCAAGGTCTTCCGCCTCGCTGATATACCAAGTAGAAGAACCAATGGGATCAAAGAATTTCCATCGGGCCTTGCCTTGACCCTTGACACCATCGCAGCCCCACATGATGAAATCACGGAACTCCTGGGTGTTCTTGACTTGGGGGTAGGCTTCGCTCTTGTAGATTGTTTCTGTCTTCATGCCCTTATTGTACCCGATCTGGCTCTCTAGGGGGGGATCTATCTTCGTTCTCATGGCACAAACTTTCGTGCGTAAGTGCTTGTGGTATATGGACTTAGGGCCTTCGGCCCCGGCCCGCCCCTGCCCCGAAGGGCAAGGGCCAAGCCTTTTTTATCGGACTTCCGAAAGGCTCGCCGCGATGCACTCGCGCAGTTGCTCGGAGAGGTCACTAGAAACCTTGGCGATGTCTTCGGTGAACATGGTCACCTCGACCGCTTCCATCTCCTTGCCATCGTACCAATTTTTACGCTTGACTGTGAAGGTGATCCAACCTCGCCCATCGTTGCTGTGGTGAACGTCGGGGATGATCTCGTCACTGTTGTGAATGTTGGTGTGATTCATACGCTCCCCGAAGGGAGCCGCTCAGGGCCTAAATGCTATTTAGACTCGCCCTGTCGAGTGGGGTTCATCAAGCCCCCATGAAACGATGGTTGGAGCCGTTAGGCGTCACGAACTGACGGGAGTTCTTGAGGTAACGATTCCAGTAGGCTTTGCACGCATCGCGCGTACCGACCTTGATAGTCTTTTGACTAGCGACCTCCACAATGGTGTAGATGGCGGACTTAGCACTACCGTTCCCGATGCGGAACATGACGGCGTTTTGGTTGGAGCGAACAATGTTGGTGATGTCGTTGAACATTCTGATTTTTTGGGTAGATGTTGGATGATGGGGTCTCCCCCGTGAATGACCTATTATAACCGCTGGTCAGCGTGATTTCAATTCATATCCGCGTTTTTCTTTCGATCAGCAGCGTCTAGCCTGTTAGTGCGAGCGATGCCCTCGTCCAGAGCCTTGAAGCACTGATCCCTCAGGGTCGCGTTCTTCATGGTCATCTTGAACAGAGCCAGCGACTCCTTGGTGTTCATGAGGTTGGCCTTCCCAAACTCGAACCCTGCCGCGAAGATCAGATCAAGGGTCTCGATGATTTGGCCGTCGCTCATGCTGTCGTCTTTCTTCATGACCCCATTGTACTCGATATGCCTCCCTAGGTGGTGATCTATCTCCGTTCTGAGGGCACAAACTTTCGCTCCTAAGTGCTTGTGGTGTATGGACTTAGGGCCTTCGGCCCCGGCGCTCCCTACCCGAACCGAGCAACCAAATTCCACAGGAACAAATCCTGCAAGGATCGGACTTGAGCGCGAGTCTTAGACTGAGCCAAGCGAGCCCACTTGAATCGCCTGTCCTGAGACCAGAAGACGCTATCATCCAGCACCTTGCCACTGAACATGAACGGTCCAGGCTGATCGAAGAACACTGAGCGCAAGGCTCTATCTTTTCTGTTTTGATTCATCATAGTCATCACATGTATCGGTAAGCACGGGCCATCGGAGCAAGTTCATGCAACCACTTATCCCTCTGAGCGTAGTTAGTGTGCCTGAAGTTCACTTGATCGTATTCTACGATGTAGCTCCCTTCGAACACCTCAGAAGCACAATCAGCGCCAGGATTGGGCGAAGCAACCCAATCAGCGTAGTCCTCGACCTCGCCCATGTTCCAACCCGTGAGGTACATGTGCGCTGCCTCATGTGCATTGAAGCAGTAAGCGCGAGCAACGCCAGCCCATTGCCCAGGGGTCCAACGGTAGTCGAGCGTGGCCTTGTTCATCATGGTGCAAGCCGAGAGGATGCCAAGGTCAGGGCAGGAGAGATCGGCTTGGGGGAAGACATAGTAGCAGTTGCTGTGGTTCTCTTGGTTCATGTGTGAAATTGTACTCGATGGGCCTGTGAATAGATACAGTGGGGAGCGTATTCCGAGCACAAACTTTCATGCGTAAGTGCTTGTGGTGTATGGACTTAGGGCCTTCGGCCCCGGCGCTCCTGCCCCGAAGGGCAAGAGCTAACCTCTAAATCAGAGCCAGGGTGAGGCGATTAGTATACCGCCGAACAGAGCCAGGATGATGCCCACGGTGAGGAAGGGCGATTCAGAGCGGGTATATTCGTTGGTGTTCTTGAGCTTCTTCATGAGTAGGTGCCTCCGTTGGTTTGGTGTGCCCTGTCGGCTGTATCGAAATCGGTCTCACAGTCGTCACAGATGTCGATCCAGATATAGCTCTCGGAACGCTCTGCCCAGGGCTTCTCTTGGTTGCAACACTCGCAGATGATGCTCGTTCTGTTGATGTAGTCCATCAGTTGACCTCCATGTGTCGCACGTTGATGTAGTCGCAGCCCGTAGGTCCACCACAGACCCACGACTCCGTGATGTCGCCATAGACGGCTGCGCTGTCCGCCGCCCAGTCGTTCGGACGGTAGCGGTTGCGCCTCCTGAGCGCCTCGGCCTGTGCAGCCTTCAGGGTGCTGAACCCCGCGTAGCTGCTGATGCCTCGGGACGCTTCGCCTTCCTCAACCATGTAGATGATGTTCATGTGTGCCATTATACTCTATTATCGACCATGTGTGGGGGCCTTCTTTAGTTCTCGGTGCGTTTGTTCTCACTTTGATGCACGCCTAACCCCTTGTCCTGTATGGACTTAGGGCCGGAGGCCCCGGCCCCTTTGCAATGTGCTAGAGGCCCTCTGTCAGCGTGCGTTGCGCTTGAGCCACTTCATCGCACCGCTCCGAGTGCAGAAGCTGGTGTAGTGCCCCAGCGTGGAGCGACCGATGTGGATGTCCTGGATGTGAGCGCCAGGAGAGTGAGAGATGGTCCAGGTGACGCCCTTGGCGTCCGTGATGCTCTTAGTTGCTTTCATGTGTGTAGTCTATCAGATGATGGTGAGGAATGCAATGACACCGAGTAGAATTCCCTCAGATTTCAGAGCCTTAGGCTTGCCGCTCGGCTTGATCGTGTCCTCACCAGGGAGGATGATGACAAGGCCAACGATGACGGCGAGGATGACGAGGGTGATGATCTTGCTGTTCATGCCCCTATTATAGCACACTCCCCAGGGAATGCAACCCCATGCACTGGTTTCCATGCACATTCTTGTGCCCCTAACCCCCTGCCCCCTATGCACTTAGGTCACCGGAGGAGTTGACGCCGATGGGACTCCTATATGCGTCATCCTGGACC
>OCVR010003272.1_pt1 | contig 11541 bp, 16 predicted proteins | sample 1539091 | NCBI WGS metagenome assembly OCVR01 (sample SAMEA3355530, study PRJEB22509) | marine metagenome | biome: marine; feature: coastal ocean; material: water | place: USA | collected 2010-08-07 | depth 16 m | reverse complement strand
AAACTAAAAAGTGGTAAAGTAGTTAAAAGAAACTTAGACCAAATGGCGGCAGACGATGACATAATGGAAGCTACTCTTGGTGGTACTAACGCACCTTCTGGAGAGACATACATGGGTGATAAAGGTATCCAAAAGATGGTTGCACTATCTAAAAAGAATCCTAATATCGAATACACTGTTAAGTCAGACAACTATGGTGAATTCAAACCACATTGGTTGAAGAATGGTAAGTTCGCAAAACGAACTGTTGCAAACATCAACTTTGACATGGATAAAAATGCTGTTCGTGGTGTACCAAAGGGCAACACTGTCAAGAGCACTATCTTTATATTACGATATAATGTCAATGAAGCAGTATCCCCTGAACAACAAGCGGCAATCGCCATAAACAAAAAAGAGAAAGAAAAAATGAAAAACGAAGAAGTACAGGAAGGGTATTCATCTGCTGACCGCCCAACAAGTAATAGAAAAATTAAGAGACCGAAACAAGGTGATTATAAAAATTATATAGACCTTAGACCTTCTAAACTTAATGCGCCTGGCGGCAGAGACAAGGTAAAGTATACTAAAGAAGGTAGTGTAAAAGACCTCGCAATGAAAATAGACAGAGTCGTTGCGAAGATGAAAAAGGACAGTAAACTAAAACAACATGCAAAGAAGTTCGCTTCAATGGCAATGGACACAATGGATATAGAAAAGTCCCTTGAGAAATCACTACCAAGTTCTGTATCTGGTGCAGTGATGATTGGATTGCTCGAAAAGAAGAAAGAACAAGAAGAGATGACTAAACTTGGTAAAGGTCTTAGGTTGAATCAGAAAGATAAAACAAAAGATGAAGCACTTGACCCTGTTGACAATAAGGCAGTAGACAAGAAGTTCAAAGACCGTAAGGACAAAGACATCGACAACGATGGTGATGTAGATGATAGTGACGAGTACTTACACAATCGTCGTGCCAAGGTTGATGACGCAATCGATGCGAAGAAGAAAGAGAAGAAAGAGAACATGAAACCTAAGAAGAAGAAACTCAAGGCATCTGCAGATGCAAACTTCGAACCAATGAGTGATGTCGCTAAGTCTCCTAAGACTGCAGAGATTGAAAAGATTGGTGAAGAGTTCATTGCAATGTTAGAAGCGGCACTCAAGTCAGACGGTAAAGACAAAGATGGTAAAAAATTATCTAAGGATGCACTCGAAGACGAAGAGTATCATGAGAAAGAACCTAAGAAGGGTAAAGACTTCATTGCAAAACATAAGAAGTCAGATAAATCTCTAGAGGATAAAGAGTCCGAGGCATCTGATACAGTTACTAATGATGACCCTATGGGTAAGACTAAGAAGAATGATATTGGAACCAAACCAAAATCTGGTAAACGTCCACAAGACGATAACTCTGGTGACACTAATATAGTCAAGTCAACAGAAGCACCTATAAAAGAAGGAAGTTATGAAAACCCACTTGCGGGTAAAGGTTATCCTGCGCAGGAAAATAACGAGGAACCTATTCCTAGTGTCGCCGTCATGGCACAGAAAGAGTTATCTGGTGACAATGTTAAGATGGACTTAGTTCAGATGGCAGTGAAACACATGAACGGTGAAAAAATAGACTTCACTAAAAAAGAGACGAAACAAAAAAATCCATATGACGGACGCATGAAACTTGCAAGAGAGTTCATGAAGAGAATGGATAAGAGACGTGGTATAGAGGCAAGTGTGAAAACCCCAAAGGTTGATACTGCGATTGCCCCACAAGAAACTCTAAATAAGAATGGAGAGAAATAAATGATTAGACTTATTGGTACAGAAACTGCATGTGGCGCCACATCTGGTGCTGCATCTACTTTTGGTGGTGCAAAGGCAGTCAGATTATTCAATGGGGGAACCGCAGTTCATCTGGTAACCCTTGAAAAAGCGGATGGTACTGACATAGGTACAATCTCACTCAATGCAAAGGCAGATGTTGTCTTGCGTAAATCACCTACTGACAAAATCTTTGCCGCAAATGTCGCGGTACTAGGTACACCAGTAGCGTTTCATTATTAAACAAGGAAAGAAAAATTATGAGTAAATTACAAGCACCCGCATGGTGTGAAAATGCAGTCCCTACCGCAAACGGATGGGAAGACCCTGATACAGGAGAACTATACTCAAGTGGTGGTTTCTCACAAGCACAAATAGATGAGTTTCACGGTGTAACTCCACCCCCTGTTGTTCACGTATTGACTGAAGCACCTGTAGGTAACAGGTCTCTAGATGAGATGACCAAGGTAGAGTTAGAAGCATTAGGTCGTCAACATGGTATTGAACTTGACCGAAGAAAAAGTAAAAAGGTTCTATTAGAGACTGTGAAGGACTTACTAGAAGACTAAGTAGAAGTATAAACTTTTACTTGGACACATAATGCAACTGACTAAAGACAATATTGTACTCTATGCCGCAAAGAATTATCATAATCCTAAGTGTATAGACAGTGAAGATTTCTTTGCAGACCTAAAGAGATTTAAGTATATAAAGAGACTTCTCATTCGATATAGAAATACGAGTGAGATATCTGAGAGACTGATACTAAATCATCTGATTGTTATATTCAATGTCTTTGGGTATGAAGCGGGTTTGAATATGTTAGAACTAAGAATAGAGAAGGAACACTGGGTAGTACTGAAACCATTTCTAATCTTTCTGAAGGCAATAAAGAACGATATGTATACCAACATTCCGATGGACAAGAGTGTTGTTATGAAACTAAGAGAGATATAAATGGGAATTCTAAAGAGTGCTGCAGACCTAGTCTACACAATCCGATTTCTAAAAATGTTAGTTACTCCCTTCGAGAAGTTGGGTGCGTTCAAGTATGGAATTATAGATAAGGATGGTAACAAACTTATACCGAAAGACTCTAATTGGTTTCTCGATGTAGAGAACCGTAGAAACTACTCATCACATTACACCTCATTCATTAGATTAGTAATCAACCTCAAGAAACTCATGGCGAAAGTGCCAGGCGGTAAATCTATTATCGCAAGGTATGGCGCTGCGTTACTTCTCATCAAAGAAAACGGTAATCTTTCTGATAAACAAGTCAACATGATACACGAAGAGACGGGTATCGATATTCTTGATTGTCTTGTAGAACAAACTCAATGGTATATGTTAGAAGGTAAACAACTTTCACAAGGTTTATATCGTTCTAAGTTCGATAGTGTAATCACTACGGGTGAAGAAGTTGTGAACAGGGGTGATAAGATACGTGTAGTCGAAAACAAGTCGCTACCTGTAGACAGTGTATTGGGTATTGATATCTATGAGGGTATTCACATAAACACTGGACAAAGATTTCTATTCTCTACAGGTGAGATAGAAAAGTGAGACTCATTATTCGAGAGAATAAGGAGAGGTCATCATACAGACTTGTAGTTCTTGCAGAGAGACCTCCTGAAAAGGATACCGAATCAACTAGTAATAAACTCGTTACGATGGCACAGAAAATGTCGTTGGAAACATACGATTGTCGTATCGAAGGTGCGTACATTACACGTGATGCCAAATCTGGTGTAGTCAAACTTCATAACGAAGGCGACAAATCTGGATTTGAACTCGATGATAATACTGTTGTTCTTGTCAGGGGTGACGTTGGTTGTAAGGACTCACACTTAGACTTGATATCTCAGATAGAGAGATATAAAATTCCTGTGAACAACTCACGTCAAACCATAGAAATATGTAACGATAAATTTAGATGTTACCTACAACTACAAGAGGTTGGTCTCAATCAACCCAAGTCTGTATTGATACCTAACGCAGAAAGAGAAAGTGTTCAGTTCGCAACGAAGGCACTAGACAATAAATTCCCTATGGTGTTGAAGACATTACAAGGAAGTAAAGGTGTCGGTGTTCTCTTGGTCGAATCCGTTAGGTCATTACAGGCGACAGTTCAGTTAGTCTATAAGATAGACCCCTATGCAGATATACTCATACAAGAATATATTGAGGTTGACTATGACGTTAGGTGTATCGTAGTTGATAAACAAATTATTGGCGCGATGAAACGACCTAAGATATTAGATGACTTCCGAAGTAATGTATCTCAAGGTTCTGAACCAGAACAAATCAAACTCACCAAACTCGAAGAGGAACACGTACTCCTCGCCGCAAAGGCGGTAAACGGTCAATGGGTTGGGGTTGATTTCATGCCCTCAAAAAACAGAGAGAAGGATGTACCCTATATGATAGAGGTCAATCATTCTGCAGGTACTACGGGTATAAATAAAGTTATCAAGGGTGATGTAAATAAGATTGTTCTTGAGAGTATGTTCGATAGAGACATATGGAGAAGAAGTGCAATTGAGTGTGGTGTGTTAGAGGCGATAGACGTTGAAGGACAACCACTCGTTGTAAAAATGGATACTGGAAATAGTGCATCAACTTGTGCGTTACACGCAGAAAATGTTGAGGTCAAAGACGGTATTGTAACTTGGACAACTGAAGGTGTCGAATATAAGAAACCTCAAGTGAGGGTTTTAGAATTATTGAAACCCAAAGAAGAACGACCTGTTGTTATGATGGAAATAGATTTCCTAAACACTAAGTATGAATGCGAAGTGTCGTTGGATAAAAGGAACTCCATTCCTTTTCTGGCGAATAGAGACTTTATGAAACGTGCAAATCTGATGATAAACCCGTCTCGTAAATTCATGCTAACAAATAAAAGAGAGACGAAATGAAAAACTTTAAACAATTCTTAGAAGATAAAACAAATGAGATGACAGGCACGAGTGCGGTTGCAGGGGCAGGAGATGACTCCGAGACAGTACCCGTGGATATGAAAAAGAAAAAGAAAGAACTTGATGTATTGAAACGAATGAGTTCTGTGACACGTGAATCAACTAGAGAGAGATGGAGTAAATAATGCTAAGTGGTATTTTAGGAACTGCGTTAGGTTTTGGAGGTTCTATTGTTCCCGCAATAACAGACCACTTCAAGACGAAGGCGAATAATAAATTTGAACTAAAGAAAATGGAAAAGATGGCGGAACTACGTGCCGCTGGATTTGACCATGAAATGAAAATGTTCGAGACGCAAGCGGCAGACAACGAACATAAGAGATTGATAGAACATGACATATCAATCAATCAGGGTGTAGGACTTATTGCAGGATTGCAAAAGTCAGTACGTCCTATCATAACGTATGCATTCTTTGGGTTGTTCTGCGCAATCGAAGTTACGTTATTGTTAGAGGCAGTCAATCAAGGTTCCTCTATCCAAGACTCACTGGGTATCCTATGGGATGATGATACAAAGGCAATCTTTGCCGCTATCATATCATTCTGGTTTGGTTCTCGTGCAATAGACAAGAGTCGCGGTAAAACAAAATAAATAAAAATAAAGTTTGACTTTTCTCCATTATTATGGTATAATGGTGGTTCTGAAGATGTGGAAAAGTATAAGTACTACTACCCCCGAAAAATAAATGTGTGTCCTATGGAGATGAAATGACAGTGAAGATTGACCGCAAGAAAGATAAACTATTAGCGGATTATGCGGTAGGGATGTTGAAAGATTTCTACCTTAGAGGTAATGAGAAAAGTCCCCAAGACGGATTCAAAAGGGCATCAGAGGCATGGAGTAAATACCGAGATGAGATAGACGACGAACTCGCACAACGTCTTTATAATTATGTGTCACAGAAGTGGTTCATGTTTGCATCTCCAGTATTGTCCAATGCACCTAACGGAACTGGTAAGAGTAAGGGGATGCCTATCTCTTGTTTCCTTACCTATGTACCCGATACATTAGAAGGACTTATTGGTCACACTTCAGAACTCAGATGGTTATCCGTTTATGGTGGAGGTGTCGGTGGTCATTGGTCTGATGTAAGAACAGTATCTGACATTGCGCCTGGGCCAATGCCGTTTCTTCATACCGTAGACGCAGATATGATTGCATACCGACAGGGTAAAACTCGTAAGGGTTCCTATGCGGCATATATGGATATCTCTCATCCCGACATACTTGAGTTTTTGAATATGCGTATTCCTACTGGAGACGTACAACGTAAGGCATTGAACCTACATAACGCAATTAATATCTCTGATGAGTTTATGACTGCGGTAGTAGAAGGTACAGACTTTGACCTACGAGACCCCAAAGACAACTCAGTAAAAGAAACTATTGATGCTCGTAAACTCTGGGAAAGAATACTGGAGACAAGATTTAGAACAGGGGAACCTTATCTAAACTTTATTGATACTGCCAACGCAACTCTACCACAACCCCTCAAGGATTTAGGTCTCAAGATAAATGGTTCTAACCTTTGTAATGAGATACATCTACCTACGAGTGCCGATAGAACTGCGGTGTGTTGTTTGAGTTCTCTCAATCTAGAGTATTATGATGAGTGGAAAGATACACCTATCATTCGTGACCTCGTAAGAATGCTTGATAATGTATTGGAATACTTTATAGAGAAAGCACCCGATACTATTACTCGTGCGAAGTATAGTGCTCAACGTGAAAGGTCTATTGGTCTTGGTGCGATGGGTTTCCATAGTCTCTTACAAAAACACGGAGTTGCGTGGGAGAGTGAAGCGGCAAGAGATATCAATACGACTGTGTTTGAACATATCAATAGAGAAGCACACGCAGAAACAGAGTTACTCGCAGAAGAACGCGGTGAGTATCCTGATGGTATCGGTAGTGGTAAGAGAAACTCTCACTTACTTGCGATTGCTCCTAATGCGTCCTCTGGTATTATTCTCAGTACAAGTCCTTCTATAGAACCTCTAAAGGCAAACGCATATACGCATCGTACACGGGCAGGTTCCTTTCTCGTAAAGAATAAGTATCTTACACAACTCCTTGATGAGAAGGGTGAGAATAACGATTCAAACTGGACTTCTATTATTACAAACAAAGGTTCAGTACAACATCTACCTTTCTTTACGGAAGGAGAGAAGTCAGTATTCAAGACCGCACAAGAGTTAGACCAAATGTGGGTAGTAAAACATGCCGCAGAAAGACAAGAGTTTATATGTCAAGGTCAATCGGTCAATCTATTTTTCCCATCAGGGGCAGACAAGTCTTATGTAAATAAGGTTCATCTATCCGCGTGGAAGAAAGGTCTGAAAGGATTATACTATCTACGAACAGAAGCAAAACAACGTGCTGAGAATGTATCGGAGAAAGTAGAAAGAGTTGCCCTTGAGGGTGATAAAAGAAATGTAGTCTATGGTAAGAGAAACTGCCCATATTGTCAACTCGCAAAAGAGGAGATGAAGTTGCGCGGTATACCTTATGACTATGTTGATTTACAAGAGGTAGGTAAGACTGCCAGAGAAGTAACAGGTCGTGATGTCAAAACTGTACCACAGATATATATCCAAGGAGACTATATCGGTGGGTATGATGACTTTATGATTTGGTTAGAGAAACCCTTTGAGAGTGACGACGGAGAATGTCGTGCTTGTGAAGGTTAGATAAACAAACAAAGAAAGGTGACACATGTCCTTATTAGAATTTTCAAAAACTTATAAACCATTCAAGTATCCGTGGGCAGTAGAACTCACCAAGAAACATGAAGAAATCCATTGGGTAGAAGACGAGGCAGAACTCTCTGAAGACGTAATGGATTGGAAGACCAAACTAAACGACGCAGAGAAAGACTTCATCACACAGGTACTACGTCTATTCACACAGAGTGACGTACAGGTAGGTGAGAACTATCACGAGTTACTCATACCCAAGTTTAGAAATAATGAAGCACGTAATATGTTATCCTCATTCGCAAATCGTGAAGGAGTACATCAACGCGCATACGCATTATTGAATGATACACTAGGATTGCCTGATGAGGACTTTCATAAGTTCCTTGAGTATACCGAGATGTCAGACAAGATTGACTTTATGAAACAGGGTGACATAAACTCTCATACTGGGTTAGCACTCTCTCTTGCGCAATCTGTATTCAACGAAGGACTTTCTGTGTTTGCGTCATTCGTAATGCTACTGAACTTCCAACGCTATGGTAAGATGAAGGGAATGGGCACGATTGTAGAATGGTCTATCCGAGATGAGACACTTCACGTTCAGGGTAACGCAAAGTTATTCCGAGAGTTTTGTCAAGAACATCCTCGTATCGTAAACGATGAATTGAAGTCCAAGATATATCAAATGGCAAAGGATGTCGTGAAGTTAGAGGATAGGTTTATCAAACTTGCGTTCAACGGATTAGAGATGGAAGGTCTTACAGAGACTGATGTAAAACAATACATAAGACATATTGCTGATAGACGTTTACTACAACTTGGTATGAAACCAAACTTCAAAGTAAAAGACAATCCGTTACCTTGGTTAGATTGGGTACTGAATGGTGCGTCGCATGACAACTTCTTTGAGAAACGAGTTACCGAATATTCCGTAAATGGTATGGAAGGTGACTGGGGTTGGGATGTCGAGGACGCGGCATAATGAACGACGAGGACGAAACCTTTCATATGGATTGTTTCGTCTGTGAAACTAAGTCTGAAGTTAGAGTATTGAACTCTGACGAACAACCTTTTTTCTGCCCCATGTGTGGGACAGAGATGGAATAAATAAATACTATATATCTGTATGTGGATATATGAAGATAAAGAGTTTTCCCCGACGGACGAATTCCTTGAACCTTTTCAAGGGTTCGTCTACGTCCTCACGGAAGAATCAACGGGCAAGAAGTACATCGGAAAGAAGTTCTTCTGGAAACCCAAGACATTACCCAAGAACAGTAAACGCAAAAGAAAAATAAAGACCAGAGTTCAATCTGACTGGAGAGATTACTATGGTTCGTCGGCAGAGGTAAAATTACTCCTAGAAGGGGGCGAGAGGTTCCATAGACGCATCCTGAGACTGTGTTTTTCAAAAGGGGAGTGTTCATACTATGAATTACGTGAACAAATGATAAATGATGTTTTGTTGAAACCCGATGAATATTATAATGCTTTCGTTGGAGGTAAGATACACAGAAGGCATGTATTGAAAAAAAAGTGAAAAAAATGAAAAAAGTGCTTGACATTCTCTGTTGAATCTGGTACTGTAAGGTATAGTTAGATGAAAGGAAAAAAAACTATGGCATATATTTCACAAGAAGAAAAGAAAGAACTCGCTCCCGCAATCAAGGCAGTTGCTAAGAAATACGGACGCAAGGTTACTATCGGTATCAGAAATCATTATGAGTTAGTTGTAAAAGTAAAAGGTGCTGAAGACATCTACAAAAGACATTATGCAAAAACGGTAGAAGACAGAATACTTGCGGGTCGTGACAAACACGGTGACTCAATACAAGATGATATTGATTGGGATGCTCCGATTGACCCATCTGTCTTTTCTAGAATGACTTACCTTGACCCTGAGTTATCTGAGTTTGGATATTCAATTAACACACATTGGATTGATGAAAACTACGAAGAGAAAGACCAAGCATTCTTGAATGAGTTACATGCTTCTATGCATAGTAAAGACTTTTTCATCGATGACGATGTTTACACAGATTACTTCAGCAGAAGTTATTACACATCAATAGAATTACACAAGTAGAAAAGGAGAAGAGAGTGTCAATAAAAGATGGAAAATGGGATAAGGATGCATATCCTTTACAGGGGTTTGAAGGAGACCCTGACCGAGAACCACAATGGTGGGATAAAAAGTTCAAATGGGTAGACAAGTTTAGAACATATTCAAAACAAGAACTATTGGATTATGCCAACGAGCACTACAACCCATATGCACCAAGTTGTCAAGAAGACCATGTTTGGGGTGCGATGGTTGAACTACACAGACGATATGGTATTGCGTTCGGGGACTAAAAAATCTAATTTATTTTCATACTATATACATCTAGAGAAGAATAAAAGACTATATAGTAATAGAGAAAGAATAATATGAAACTAGAAGTATTCGAAATCTTTGAACGATACGCGAAACTAAAAACTCGTAAAGAGAAGATACAGTATCTCAAGGACAATGGCATCCCCGCAGTACGCGACGTGTGTCGCGGCATATATGATGAACGACTTGAGTTCATTATTCCAGAAGGTAAACCACCTTACAATCCAAACAGACCTGAGAGTGTACCCTCATCACTAACGAGAAAACATCGTGACTTCGGTTACTTTGTGAAGGGTGCAATATCAGCGGAACAACCTCAGTACAAAATAGAACGCATGTTCATTCAGTTGTTAGAATCTATCTACGCAGAAGACGCTGAGATTGTAGTAAATATGGTGCAACGTAAAGCACCGAAAGGTTTGACAAAGAAAATAGTAGAGGAGGCGTTTCCGAAACTTTTATCTTAATCCATTTCGTTATGTTCGTTATGTTGTTTTAACTCTAACAATAAAAGGAATGCTTATGCCGAAAAACCAAATAGAGAGATTGAAGAATGATTCTAGGCAACTAGATAATTATATTCATCGTCTAAGAAAAAGGGGCAAAGACAATCTTGCACATAAGATAACGATGAAGAGAGAATATCTCAATCAAACTATTACAGAATACGAACAAATGGATTTAACAGCATAAAAAGGTAGGTGATGTATCTCGTGGGGGGTGCAAGTCACCCCCAACGTTACACAATATGAATTTAGATTATTTACCAATTGCAACCGAAGGTCACATGGTTTCAAGTCAAGAAACACTTCGCGTCTGGGAAGACCTTTATGACAGATGCAGATACACACACCTATTCGAAATAGGCACAAATGCAGGACACAGTTCCGCAATCAACCTCGAACTTTTCTCTGATGTAAAGGTTACATCACTTGACATAGGAAAACACAAGTACACACACGAGGCAGCACACATACTCAACAAAAAATTCCAAGACAGATTTGAATATATAAATTGTCACAGTAAGGCATACTACCAACGTTTGACGAGTGGACATTATGCAATGCCCGATAACGTCGATGCAGTTTTTGTTGACGGTGGTCATGGAACAGAGTGTGTATTGAACGATATCTCAATCGCAAAATACCTAGAAGTGAAAAATGTTTTTGTGGATGATACAGACTATGGGCCCGTGAAGAGCGCGGTTGGTTATTTGCAAGCACTAGGTGTGTTACAAGAAATAGGTTACTACAAATACGAATGTATGGGCAACAATAACAATCCCATAAATAATCAGATAACACACTTCCATTTATTATAAGAAAGTAAATTATGCCACTATACACAATCATAAATGACAAAACAAATGAAATGGAAGACCTCTTCTGTTCATATGACGAAATGCAAAAGACCCTGAAAGAGAAGGGTGACCCTTGGAGAAACATTATTGGGATGCCTGCGTTGGTATCCTCTACAGGTAATGTTGTAAATAAAACGAGTGGTGATTGGAAAGATTTGTTGAAGGGTATCAAGAAAGGTTCTGGTAAAGGGGCAGACTTCAAAGTATGACGATGAAACGTCTCAAAGAAGAACACCTCCTGAACTTTGACCCCATAACGCAAAGTCAGAAAGATGCCTTTGATGCATGGGACGACAGGAACCATATGATACTTGCAGGAAGTG
>OCVR010003270.1_pt1 | contig 11543 bp, 11 predicted proteins | sample 1539091 | NCBI WGS metagenome assembly OCVR01 (sample SAMEA3355530, study PRJEB22509) | marine metagenome | biome: marine; feature: coastal ocean; material: water | place: USA | collected 2010-08-07 | depth 16 m | reverse complement strand
GTTCGGCGAGCAGGTCTTCAATGTCTCGATGGCTGAGGTTGAATTTGTAGTAGAGCCAGACTGCGTAGGAGATGATATCGGGTGGGAGTCGGTGGCGTTTATAGGTATTCATGGGCCGAGTGTATCAACGTCGGCCGCTAAACTTGTCAGTACCTTGTTGATCGCTAGTGACTGCGAGATAGTGCTTACAGAGTTAGAATAGTCATCAGCACACTGGCGAAAGCCACAGGCTGATCAAGCATCAGGTGGTGCCTGGCATCTGGGATGGCGATCATAGGTATATGGCCGCCACCGCACTCGCGAACATAGTCAGCAGAATCTGCATCAAATAATGCGCTTTGCTCACCGTAAACAATCACTAATGAACCAGGTGCACTGGCGATTCGCTTACCTTGGCCTAGCAAACGCTCATGTAAGTCATTACCGTGCTCGAAGACGCTGGGGTGGAACTTCCAGGACCAGCCGCCCTCTACCTCCTGCAGAGAGTGGTAGGCCATGTAGTCAAATAGATACGCTTCGTTTACCTTTTGCGGCGGCGACAAGACAAAGCGGCCTTTGGCAGTTGCATAGTCCGGGTATATTTTATTCGGACGTTTAGGGTCCTGAGATCCCGGACGTTTGTTGTTGTCGGTATGCGCCTGCAAACGCTCAGGGCGCAGGGTCATCAGATCGCAGATGACCAAGCGTGAGAAATGCTCGCCGCGCTCTTCCATGGCGGTCAAACCGATGCCTCCGCCGTAAGAATGAGCAATAATCGTCGGTTTTTGTTCGTTATCAAATAGCCCGGTTGTTGCCGCGACATCCATTAATTCTTGCAGGCGAACCTGGTCTGGATACGAGTCGCGTATGCCGGAATCTCCCATACCTGAAAAGTCGTAGGCTACAACGTGGAACTCCTTGGCTAGCAGCGGTGCGATAAACGCGAAACACCGCGAATGTGCCAAAAAACCGTGCAGTAGCAAAATGCCAGGATTGGCTGGCTTGCCCCAGCTAAAATAGTGTACTGGGCAGCCCCCCGAGTCCAGCCAGCCCTCGCTGCGCGGCATGGTAAGCGCGTCTTCAAACCACTGAGGGGTCTTGCTTGAATCGGCTGGAATCTCGACAGAGAGGTCCGGAGATTTTGCTATAGTAGTATCCATAAACAGAGGCTCAGAAAAACCAACGCAGGAGTTTACAGTAAAGTGAAGCGATATCGACCTCATCTGCGTACGACGAGGTTAATGTTTGGTCATTCTCGGTAAACCAGCGTTCCATTGGCAAGGGCTACTGGGGCAGGCTTCACCCAAGTACAAAAGTGCCAATAGCTGCTATGATTTCAAAAGTCGAAAACAATGAGAATCGCACCTAATGGAATTTCTTGCGGCTATTGGTAGCTGGATATCAGAGCACGAGTCAATGCTGAGTGGCGCGGCGGCCATTATTGTATTGTTTGGTGTGGTGGTTTCCGGACTGAATTTTCTGCTGAGGCGGCTGGCGAATTCCAGAAGCCGCGCCGAGGCTGATCTCGAAGTTAAACACGATAAGAAAATTTCTCTCGCGGATCTAAGTGCTCCTGCCCCATACCCCATTAATCACGCGCAGAGCGATGGTTTACGGATAGCTTATGCCCAGTTTGGGCAAGGTCCTCATAATATTCTGATCGCGCCGGGCATCATCTCGCACCTGAATATAATGTCCAACTTACCGCCATTTCGCGAAACTGCTGCGGCGTTGGCCAGCTTCGCCAATATAGTAACGTTCGATAAGCGCGGCCAGGGGTTATCAGATCCCAGTCTCACTGTGCCCAGCCTGACTGAGCGAGTGCATGATATTGAAGCCGTGCTGGACGCCGCCGGGATGGATAAGGTGATTCTCTATGGCGTATCGGAAGGTGGCCCTATGTGCGTAAAGTTTGCACTCGACTACCCCGAGCGGGTGCAAGGCCTGATTTTGGTGGGCACCACCGCCCGTTGGTTGCAGGGGGCGGATTTTCCCAGCGGTATACAAGAGCGTACACTTGACGCCATGGTGCCCGCCTGGGGTACAGCCAAGCTAAGGCGCATCTTTTTTCCCAGTATACCGCCGGAGACAATGAGCGACGAAACCTATCAAAGCTTTGAGCAACTCGTAGCAACGCGCAGCTCCGTCAAACAGTTGGTAGAGTTTATGAAAGAGACAGATGTTCGGGGACTTTTGCCGCAACTGCGGTGCCCTACGCTGGTTATCCATTTCGCCGGGGACATGGCTATCCCAGTGAGGCTCGGTAGAGCTATGGCAGATGCGATACCCAATGCGGAATTTCTAGAGCTGCCTGGCACTGATCACGCCGACTTATCTTCTTCGCCTGCGGGTATTGAAAGGATTAAGCAGTTTACCGAGAGGTTCTGACAAGTTAACTTCATGAGTCGATGACAATCAGGCGTATCGTCTCAAGCAACTGCCCTACTCCACTCATTGAACGCACTCATCCTCAGATTCCGATAATGTTCAGCTCGAATCAAGTGCCGACTCAGATTGAAGAGATTCGAGACCGCAGCATGAGCATCAAGGAACCGCTGAGCCTGCTTGGCCGATTTGAACCGCCGCATCCCTCGCTCCCTGACACGGGTAGCCTCATGAGATTGCTCGGCCCTATTGTTTTCGTACTGGCTGGTGCTGTGGATCGTCTCTGGAATAAGCTCGCGGTGGGCAACGCCATAGCTGCGTAGTTTGTCAGTGACGATCTTTCTGGGTTCACTGCCGTGATTTCGCAATTACCGTTTGAAGAAGCGTTTTGCAGCGACTCCATCGCGCTTGGCCTGTAGATACACATCAACGACCTCACCATCCTGCTCTACTGCCCGCCATAGATAATGCTGCTTGTCGTTGATCTGGATGGTCCGGCACACCGGCGAACACTTCATCGATATAGAAAGTGTCGCCATAACCACGGTGCTTTTGCTTCAGTCTTCTGGTGTATATAGCCCCGAATTTGATGCATCATATGCAGATCGCTTCTCTGGATACAGTGATGCCTCGCTCTGCCAGGAGAACCTCGATATCGCGGTGACTTAGGTTGAATCGGTAGTAGAGCCATACGGCGTGGGAAATGATGTCTGGAGGAAACCGATGTCGCTTACAAGTATTCATGAGCCGATTCTAGCAATTTCGGGCCGTTAACTTGGCGGTACCGTATTCATGGGCCGAGTGTATCAACTTCGGCTGGTTAACTTGGCAATACCAGGAAATAAGGAGATGGTGCTAGAGCTGGCTCTCCAGCATGTTATTGCCCTGTGAATCACGGACCGCAATAGTTTCATAATGATTGACAGGCACGGTGAACACGGCGCAGGGACTGGTAACAACTTGAGCGAGCGCAGCGCCGGGAGTCGGCTGCAGGAAATCAACGGGGAGTGTAAGAGACGATCCCTGCACAGGCGCGCGGTCGCTGTACAACTCGACGGCATAGTCGGGGGTAGGACGCGAGCCCATGGAGACGACAAAGACCGCTGAGGTTACGAAATCGATAGTCGCAAGTTCTTGCGGCAGTTGTCGCTGCGGTAGCTGCATTCGCGAGAGCGGTGCCCACCAGGTTGCCAGGGCGCCTGCATCGCGAATCACTTCAATCCCCAACTCGCGTTTCAAACATTGGCTGTCACTGTAAACCGCCAAGATCGGTACCGTATCCGCTCCCGTCTCGCCGGCGCCTGACTGGCAGGCGCTGATGGCTAGCAAAAATACCGCAGTGATCCCTGAGCGTATTTTCATCATCACGGAGCAACAGACCTCATTGGCGTAGCCGCGCGGCGGGAAAAGCCGCGGTTTGGTTGTTCTGCGGTACCGCTATTTGCACTGGTTACCGGCAATGAGATCTCATAGCTGACAGAGAAGTCCAGATTTGTCCCGGCGTTGTTCCCGTTAACCGTCCTAGGTTGATCTACTGTTGTATACGCTCCGCAGGCTTCACCGGGGTCACAGATAAAAAAGTCGTTGTCCGAGTCTGTCCCGGCGACAATCTCGTAGTTCCCCGCCGGCACATTCTCGAACGTATAGGCATACGTGCCTGCCGAAACGGGTGGAGATGCCTCCAGGGTTTCACCGGTAGTCGCATTGATCAGCAACACATAGATGTAGCCCGCGTTGCCGCCATCATTGGAGGAGCTAACCGTCATGATGACCGGGACATTGACGGTATTAACCGACGACTGCACGCTGATCTGGCCCGAGAAGAGGCCATCGGCCATTCCGCTGCGATTGACAGAGACGCGATAGCTGCCAAGCGACTGGTTGTCTACATTGAGCGGTGTCACCATCAGCCAGGGTTTGTTCGCTCCAACTGTGGTCACCTGTAAATTACCCGTGCTGCCATTTTGCGCGTTAATCTCCAGTCCCGATATCGCGGCGCCGAAGTTTAACGATGTAGGAGTGACCGTTAGCTTTGGAACAGGCACCGGTTCGACGCCACCCAGATTCAGCGCAGCTGTGACAGCCTTCTGCGCATTGATCAGGCCGTAGCCAAACTTGTCATCCCGCCCGGGAGTCCCGATTTCATCAGTCAGGTTGCCTGCCGCAAGCTGCTGGTCAATGAAATCTGGCGTTACATTGCTGTTCGCCGATTTCATCAACGCGAATACACCGGCAACGTGTGGAGCGGCCATGGATGTACCATCGTAGTATTTGTAATTAAACGTAATGGCCCCGGCTGATGAGTCATCACCAAGTGTACTCAGCACACCATCGGGAAATCCGTCACCGTCGGTATCAAAATCAGAAGCACCGCCCGGAGCTGCGATATCAGTTTTAGGGCCGAAGTTGGAGTAGGAAGTCAGCTTGCGTTGCGGTCCAACTGCGCTGACGCTAACAACGCCATCACACCAGGCGGGGTTTTTTTGATCCCCTGACGTTTCGTTGCCGGCCGCGACGACGATGATAACGCCGGCATTGCGCGCCGCATTGAACGCATTCTGGGTTGTGTCACCGCAGGGGCCATCGCCCCCCAGGCTCAGGTTCATAATATCCGCGCGCCGGGCCGGGAGCGTACCGGAGTCGTTCGCTAACCCGGCCGCGTAGCGCACGCTTTGCGCGATATCATAGTCAGTGCCACCGCCTTTGCCCAATACCCGCAGGGGCATGATTTTCACGCCCCAGGCAACACCGGCGATGCCAATGTTGTTATTTGTGCGAGCTGCAATGGTGCCGCCGACATGGGTGCCGTGGAAGCTGCTCGGGGCACCTCCCTCGGTATCGCCCGGGTCATCAGGGTTCGCATCGATGCCGTCGCCATCGTTGGCTGTTGCAGGGTCTTTAATGAAATCGTAACCGGCAATGAGCTGGCCCTGAAAATCAGGGTGGTTCAGCAGCATCCCAGTGTCGATATTGGCGACGATGACACTGGACTTACCTGTTTCCAGGTCCCAGGCGGCTGGCAGATTGATCAAAGGATAGTGCCACTGCCTGGGATAGAATTCATCATTTGGAATAGCCAGGGCATGGCGGATGTAATTAGGTCCCGCATGGGCGACCGATTCAGTTTTGCGCAGTTTCTTGATGGCCATCAGTGTCTCCCACTTCTCGCGATCCTGCGCGCTGCTAAACGTGAGGCCGTCCGCGTTCGCTGCTGGTCTCAGGTTGGACATGGTCGACAAGGGCTGGGTCGACAGGTCTAACTCCAGCAGCACTTCGCGGTCTGCTGCGCCTGCAAGGACGCTGACACCCGCCTTCGCCGTGATCGATTGGGTCGACAACTGCTGCGCTGTCTTCATTTTTCTGTCGTAGTTCATGATCGCCTGCCCGGGAACGAATTCGCTCGACAGGCGCATGCCTCCAGTGGCATTGGCAATATTAGCGTTGCCAATCACAAGCACGTAATTGGTGGCGCCTGAATAGACACGGGCATTCACAAAATAAACGCCGGCGCTGGCCACAGTCAGGCTTTCGGTCTGATCCGTATTCAAGGAGCCATCGACAACCACACAGTTACTATCGTGGAGGTAGAGGTCGGCATCACCTGTTTGAAAGTCAGCAACTGCCATCGTGATAATCTGGCCCGCGAGCAGTTCGACCTTATAGTAGTCGTCCAAGTCGCCGGCAGCCAGTGAACGACCAGACGTACCTGTGCCCGCCTCGTTGATATAGCCGCCGATCGCGGTCGGGTTGCTGATCGTAGCTGCCATGCTACAGCTGTCGTTAGAGGCAAAGGATGCATTCGGATCATTGGTATCGGAATCGACCACCGTACTCGCTGGGGCCGCTATGCTGCCGCCCAACGAAAAATCGGGACCAGCTCGCTTGAACACCGCTACAAGCGCGGGCATCGGCACGCCTGGCCATGTCTCATTAGTGAAATCTACGTAGGGTTGACTCACCTCGTAGTCGCAAAATGGGGCTACTGAATCCTCTGGACATCCCACGCCCTCCCAGCCATCAAAGACCCAGCCTGACCGGGGCACCGCCTCGTAGGAAACGATGTAAGCCTCATTGGCTACATCGTTTTGCGCACACCGCACAGACTGGCTTTTAAACTCCTCCAGCGTGCAGCCGCGCACCCCCTCCAATCGTTCAACAATATCACCCTCCCCTACAATCTCCAGCGGGTGCCAACAGGCCTGCAACAGCAAAAATATAGGGGAAAAAAGCAACATTCTCATAACAATTTCTCTTATTAGCTCAGTCCGGCCAGCGCTGGATCGCTCCACAATCTCGACTTATCATTGTACTTTGTGGGCACATCACAACTTTAACGTGAATATATCTAATAAATGCATAAAAAAATATTTTACAATTTAATTTTTCAGCGCAGACAGATCTGGATCTCGGGTTTCAAGCAACCCCCTTGCTCCATTCTGTAAACGCATTTAGCCTGAGATCATGGTAATGCAATCCAGCGACTTTATGCCTATCCAGATTGAATGAATTAGAAATCATCCCTGACTTTGTTTGCCAGTTTGCCTTCCTGATACATCTGCACCCAAGACACGTAAACATCTGCGTGCGGCCTTTGTAGGCTGGCAGCAAAGGCTTGACTTAGTCCGGCGTCTAGCGGCATTGCCACAATCATTTAGCGGCATGGGTAGCGTTTATCCCGCTTATACTTTAAATCATATTGATAATGGCTATTAACTCTTTGCAGCTTGTAGAGTTGCTCAAGCTGGGGAATAGCGTTCATCAACCAAAAACGGGGTATTAATATCCAAACACCTAGAAGGCGCATTTTAATGCAGTGCTGGTGATTTACCAATAGATCACGCCGAGAGGAGCCCAGACGTTAACATGCGGCTCATAGATTTTACCCGAGCGCGAATCATCTCCGGCTCAAAAGCACCACGGCCTAGAATATTGGTAATTTGCGGCTCGAGGAGCACAGGCCCCAATTGCAAAAAAATAAATTGAAAAACAGCCCAAGTCCTGTCTCTGCTTTCCAACCCCGACTGGGTTTTATCCAGTCTTTCAACAAAAGCGTGAACGGTACTAAAGTACACAGCAAATGAATCCGCCGCTTCTTCATCTTGGCGCATCGCTAATTGGCCCAAGTACTTAAAATAGATGATTTTGGGTGACACTTCCGCAATCAACCGCTCGGTCATCTCTTCAACCTGCTGATGGGCCGATTCAAGGTTTGAATCACCAAAGACCGCAGCAAAAATAGCTGCGACTTTGCGCTCAACTGCGGCATTGCTAGCCGAGATTAAGCCTGCCTTGCCACCAAAGTAGTGTCGCACCAGGCCCAGCGAAACGCCTGCTCTGAGCGCAACTAAACGCATATTAAGCGAATCAAAACCGCCCTCAGCAACAAGCTCGATCGCGGACTCAATCAAGTCAGATGCCCGATCAGACTGATCATCGGCCTTGGGGCGCCCAACCGAGCGGGCGCGGGTGCTTTTTAAATCGTCAGACATTGAGTTTTCCGCCATTTGCATTAATTATACATGTGTATAATAATAAAGTTCAGTCATGATGTAAACGCACCAAAAACAAAGCGACTCCCAATGATAGATAAGCCTCAACACTCACCTTCCGTATTTAGCGATAGCTATAAAACCGCGCGTGAGCAATTCCTCAGCGAGGCAGATGCAGCCGGTGCGATCATTGAATCATTCAAACATCCCTCGGCGCATGGCCCTGATGGCGCTGCGCTATTCACCGATACCGCATGGCTGGGTCCACGCAATGCTTCCAATGTCATGATTATGATTTGCGGAACACATGGACCGGAGAGTTATACCGGTGCGGCAATACAGCTAGCCTGCCTGAAAGCCCGCAGGCCATTAACGTCTTCAACAGCGATACTCCTTATTCACGCAATCAACCCCTTTGGCTGGGCACATTGCAGCCGGACCACAGAGAACAATGTCGATCTCAATCGCAATTTTATCGACCATCAAAAAAAGCCTCTAGAGACAGATCTAACCAAACCTGTTCATGACCTTTTACGCAGCTCCAACGCTCGCGGCCCGCGCTTTACTAAAATTATGCTCGGGCTTGGCAAACTGCTACTAAGTGCCGGGTCATCTAAACTGCTTAATGAAATTTCGCGCGGGCAATACAATCACGCTGACGGCATTAGTTTTGGTGGACTAAGCCCCGAGTGGTCTAACGAAACGCTACAGAAAATATTGCATACACACTTAGAGGGTAGCAAGCGAGTCACCATAATTGATTGGCATACTGGCATCGGCGATTATGGTCAGCCCTGCTTTCTGTGCTTTGATGCAGTCCACACGCCTGAGTACAACCGAGCACTTCAGGTTTGGGGAAAAGGTATTGAAAAAAGCCACACCAATTATTCGTCAGGCGAACGCCCAGACTATCAAGGATTGTTAATTAATGCTGCACGTGACTTAGCACAAGCTGCGGGCGCACAAACAACAACCTGCGTGATTGAATTCGGCACTTATTCCAATTTAAAAATGTTGAAAGCGCTTCTCATTGACCGCTGGTTACGCATCGATGCAATGACATCAAGACCTACCCTAAAAGAAAAACTGAGAGAGCAGGTGCTTCGCTCGTTTTATCCAATCGACGAGCAATGGCGGGCCAGCGTATTGGACCAGGGGGCTAAAATTTTTTCAGATAGCTTAGCAGCGCTCGACGCGTGGGAAGAAGAATCATGATGCCATTCCATTTTGACCATGCTGTGATTTTTGTGCCCGACCTAAACAAAGCCATAAAAAAATTCTGCGACCTAGGCTTTGTTGTAACACAGGGTGGAGAGCATGAATACACCTGTAACGCCTTAATTATTTTCGATGACAGAACCTTTATCGAAATCTTAGCCTTGAAAACATCTTGGTCTCGTCCACTAATAAAAATAGCAGCAAAAATTGGGCTCATTAACCATTTAGCTAATAATAAGCCTGATGTCTCGTGGCGATTAATGCGCTGGATCACCAAGCAATACGGTGCTATCGATTGGTGTATTCGCGTTGAAAATATGCAAGCTGCACTTGATTGCTTTAAATCAACAAAGCTGACTATGTTAGATACCATGACCTATCAGCGGCGGCGACCAGACGGAGAAATTGCACAATGGTTGTTAGGCAGTGCTAAAGATCTCGACCTTCCGTTCCTCATACAAGACAAGACTTTAATCGACATACGAATTCCGCTGGGAAGTCACACTCAACACCCCAATGGAGCACTCGGTATAAAAAAAATAATTATCGCGCCGACAGATCCAGTCCGCACTGCCAATGCCTTCAATACTTTTTTAATTGCTGCACAGAGCGCAAGCTATCCAACACCCCAGTCAATTGTGATAGGAGCAACTACAGTCTGCATGGAACACCAGCCAAATGCACGAGGCAAGTTCAGTTTAGAGCTGAACTATTCAGGCAATGATCGCAAACATCTTGATACTAACAAAACATGTGGCGCTAATATTTGGCTTACACCCAATATTTAAAACAGCAAAACTTCAAGCATTTAATTGACAGTGAGATCCTGACGAGGCCAGGCAATGCTAGCGGCATGGGTAGCGTTTATTTCGCTTATACTTACCCATATTTTCTGGATTTTTTGTGCTTTTTGGTTCATGCATGGGCTTGTCTTTGCTGGTGCATTGATCGAAGTTTGGGCGTGCCGGTTTGATCTTGCACGACAAAAAAATCAGGAGGGTGCTGTAAGTAGCCTCCGGCCGCAAGCGCTTGGCTTTCGTTAGGGCCCCGATCAATTTTAAATGCGAGGCGTTGTTCAACAAGGATGCCATGCGGCTTCGTTCCTTCATAAGGCCGGTAGCCATGCGATGTGTTTCGATACGCTGCCTACTGGCAGGACACCCTGCTAAAGGGGCGAGGCTTTTTTTAGTTATGAAGGCGTGTCGTTCTCATTTTTGAACTCTTTTTGTTTCTCAAGACTAACTCTGTCTTTTAGGCTCATGATGTAAGCGGATGCAGATAAAACTAAAATAGCGCCAGCTTCTACAAGTAAATCCAGCGCATCCATATTCTTACTTTGCATGATAATGAGCCGACAAAGAGCCGTGATTGCAATGATGATCGGTAGGGTGACCGGAATTCGATTGGTGCTATAAAATGCACCCACCATGCCAATTATTTCAACGAATATAAATAGCATAAAGAGATCTGCCAAAAGGATCTCTTTTGCTTCGTACATAGTCAACAAATACTGAGCCGAAGCTATGCACGTTGCTATACCTATAACGGCCAGGAGAGCTTTTTCGCTCATGACCGTTGTCCAATGCAAGCCTTTTTTTATCTTGGGTAGTTCAAATTTCATGTGCTAAGACTACCACGCTGTTATTTGCGGGGTAGTCTTTTTAATGCTTATTCTGGGCTGCATTTCAAATGCAGGCCCAAACAACACAATAGGAAGGTCGATTAGCCTATAAAGATGGGTCTGGCCGTACCGAAACTTGGTCCCTTGAGAATCGCGATGTGAGCGAGCACGCGTGTCGTCTTTATGCTCCTGCAGTGATAGTGAAATTTCTGGTCATTAAGAAAATCCTTAATTACCTAAATGCCAAATTCTCGGCACCAGCCTCAGTAAATCAGCTACCAGAACCTCGAGCTCCGCCTCAAGCAAGTCTCTTCGACTACTAACAATTACAGGGAATGTGACGAATTATGCTGCTCATCGATTATCTTCGGCCTGGGGCTGACCAATTCGCTCACCCGCTGAACGGCACGTCGCGATGTCCTGGGCCCAGCGACTCAAGCGAGTATCAATGGGGCGGCCATCCGCATCGATATTGAAGTTTGTGATAGCTGCGGTGGGTCCGCTAAAGTCATCGTCGGAGCGCCGAACCGTTGCATCAAAGACCAGGACATCATCGACAGAATCTTGGCACATCGTCGAGAGAAGGAACAGGAAGCCCCTGCCCGGCCCCTCCTGGTAGCGCCAACCGGGGCGCCACCTGCCAGTCTGTCTCTTTTCGCAGGAAGCAAATCCACAACCCCAAATCAGCAAGGATGCTACTGAAAAACGCATGGCACGAACTGCTGCGCACTCTCGTTCAGGAATGAGCGGATATGAATGGCATGCCCAACACAGTGAACGGGGTTTTAGGATCAACCAGCGCGAACTTCTCCAGATCAGCAACCCCTGTCAACAGAATCAGCGAGGGTGTC